>Ga0315915_1008088_pt1 | contig 12365 bp, 4 predicted proteins | sample MpolbnodulesMG_FD_207738 | JGI IMG/M metagenome (GOLD analysis project Ga0315915, IMG submission 207738) | Medicago polymorpha root nodule microbial communities from Los Angeles, California, United States - branched nodules | ecosystem: Host-associated > Plants > Roots > Nodule | place: USA... | reverse complement strand
AGATGCCATAGTTGCCTTGTCGTCAGCAGCAAGCGCATATTGCTTAACAGCATCGGGACAGTATTCAGTTTCAGAAAATATTACACGTTCCCACGAATTATTTGACTTTAAATCAGTTGACAATCTGTGTTGATTTTTCTCAAAATTGATGGCAACCGAAACTGCTTCACCAACACCGTTGCATGAAACTTCATTTTGAAACTTAGGCAAGTCCTTTCCAGCCGGAGGAACAACAGGTTCTTTCTGCTCAAACTTTTCCTTTTCAGATAATAGTTCACCTGATTCCATCTCCGGACGTTTCAAGGCTGAGAAAACTTCCTTTACTGTAACAGCCAAGTAGTCACCAACTACCTCCATTATCAAGTGTCTCCACAAATCCTTCTTCTCATTCAATGTCCAGTCACCAATCACGGAAAATTCCTTTTTTTGTCGCACATCATACCAAATTTGCCTTACTGATACCGGAAGATACAACTCCTCAATCAATTCAAAAAGCAACCATTTCCCTCGTGGCTCCCACTTCTCTGTAACTTCATCCCAATCCTGAGTAATCCGCATTTCCTGAATTCCAACCTTCATTTCATCACCCAAATCAGGGAAAAACACAGTCGTCTCCTCCATTCCATCACACTTATCATTTACAACACCTTCCCACCAAGCTTCCTGGTAATTTACATCAACACACAAACCATACTTAAGTTCACATTTCTCAAACTCAACCAAAGGAGGTACTGGCCTAATCCTCCCACGTTTACTCAATGACCCGATATCACCATCCAAAACACTTGAAACACTCACTACCTCCACAAAATTACCCAACCCATTATCATTCAGAATATTCTCATATCGAACATGACGCTTCAGCTTCTCGCATTCAATAACTGTCCCTGGATGCCATGATCCCAGAAACCCCTCTTCAAAACTCTTCACCTGAAATTAAAAATTCAAACTTTTTAAAACCCATACAACAAAAAACTTCAAATCAAAATACCAACACTAATAAACGGTGGGACCCACAAAGACACAATGGGTCCCTCGGATTAATGGGTCCTGATACCTCTTCTTTCTGTAAACAAATGATCAAAAACCTCATTGCAAAAACCCTAAAAACCCATAAACTCATCAAAATAAAAACTTTGCATGAACCCTAAAAACCCACAAACCCATCAAAATAAACATAAAAATCAAACCTTTTCAACATCATAACAGTCACATTATCAACAATTCAAGAACCCACAAAAAAAAAATCAAAAAACCCACAAAAAAAAAATCAAGAACCCAGAAAGAATATCGACATTACCTCAACCCTTTCATTGATTTGAAGCTTTGATTGCGAGTTTTTTGAAGTCTCGAAACCCTCCATTGATAGGGTTTTGAGCTTCTAACGTTTTCTTCGTATTTTGTTGAAACAGGTTTTGTTACTGAACAATGTAGGTTTTATACGAAAGAAACTAAAAAGAGAAAAATAAGGTAAAATCTTTTGTTGTTTTTGATTTGATAAGGTCTCTTTCTTCTCTTCTGGGTATTTTTTTTAAACTTTGTTCCCAAGTAAACAAACGTCACACTCCTTTTATTGACACCCGGATTGATTACTCCTCTCTCTCTCTCTACACATACTCTCAATAATAATAAATTAATGTCAAAATCCGCAATCATATCTTTCTGTTTTTATTGACAACAAACGATAAAATAACTTTTATTCAATGGTGTTGGATTCAAACTTGCGTTCTAAGTCTTATGTTCGATTTTCTTTAATGTCAATTTTGATGAGATAATAAGGGGATGATGGGATTAGACCTTTCAGATAAGTCGATACTTGACTACCAATAATTGACTAATCCGAGGGGCCCAATCCCACCGCCCACTTGCGGGGGCCCCGTTTAAAGTCAGAGCAAGCTCTATATGGACTTAGCCCACCGAAATTGGCACCAGAGGGAATCGAACATGAGACCTTTGGAGGAGCAAACTCCAAGATCCCAAGTCAACCACGAAGGATAATTAAAGACTACAAATTTAAAAAACACATTGCGTTGGCATGCCACGAAGGATAATCGTTTTTATTTTTATGAAACATATAAATGTTAGGAACATCTTCTTCCTTCAACCAATGAAAAATGTCTACTCAAAAATCAAAATCCTCAAATTCTCAGTCACACTTGTATCTTCCTCCCCTCTTGGGTTTGAGGAATTGGATTGACGTGATTTTTAATGATGGTGAATTAAGTGTGTTTGATTTGTATTGTTGAAGAGGAATTTGAAGGAAGGAACGAAGAGGATTAAGAGAAGAAGACAAAGGGATGAAGATATAAGTGTGATTGAAAATTTGGGGAATTTGGATGGACATTTTTCTTTGGTTTAAGGAAATAGATGAAGATGAAGAATAAGATTATCCTGTGTAGCAGGCCAACTCAGCGTGTTTTTAATAAAAAAAAAAACATTAAAAATGATTTATGTGTGCACGGTTTAAAAGATAAAAGATTTAAACGTGAGAAAAAAAGGATAAAGGACCAAAGTGTTACAAATAAATAAGATAAATGACTCCTTGAGTAATTTTGTTTTTTTTATATAAGGCCAAAATAATATTTTTATCTAGTATCCGATATGTTTTATATTTTTGTGGAATGTTCTTGACATTGATGTGGATTGTTCGCATTTTAATGAGATTTAATACCAATATATAGAGGGAATACATTGTTTTGAGTCAAACAGTCAGTGTCAATCAATTTTAAACAGAATTAGAGTTAACTAGATTAAGAACCGAAAACAACATAATAAGAAATGCAACAAAGCACCTCTAGATCACGAAGTTTAAATGACATGGTACAGAAATCACCAGTCGGATTCGATCACCACCTTACGTTAAGAAACCCAATAAAGGAACACAAAAGTAGGTTAAGAAAACTTCATGTTTTAATTAAACGATATTGAGTTCTACCATTAAATGGGTCACACCCATTATTAATTATTCAAACTTAAACCATAGATTTCGCATTAAATAGTATTTTACTACAGAATCCTATAAAAAAAAGTATTTTACTACAAGATTTCTAATTAAATTAACATAAATTTTGTGTAACAATTTTTTGTTGTAAAAGTCTCATTACCAACACAATAAAGCTACAATTAAGAGGTTTTACCAACAAAAAAAAAACTACAATTAAGAGGATAATTAGGGTTGGTTCAAGCAGAAGGTGATATACTCTTGTAATTTGATAAATCAATCTTTAAATAGGATGTTCGTGATATAGTTTGGATTAGTTTTGAGGTAAAAACAAACATACACCAAAATAAAATCACATTTGAGTTAGTTTGGGTTGGACTGCTCATTTTAAAAATGATATATGACATGATAATTAAATGTGGTTTTATTTGGATTGATTTTTTAATATATAAATTTCAATTATAAAATTGTATTAATATTAATAATATAAAAATATGGTATAGTAATATATTTAATGCAAAATACAATATATAGCTACAGAAAAAAATAACATTATAAAATGTAATTTTGGTGATTAGAGACACCTTTTTGTCATTAGATTGGGTGTTTAAGGCGTTGCTTTGATAAACTTTGAGGCAAAATTCATCTGATTTAATGATAAGATTACGTGTAGTTTAGTTTGATTTTGGATGACTAATTAAAAAAAAAATTGATTTGGTCCGATTTAATGTTGTTAATTTGGACAGTTTTGGAATATCTAAATTACAAATTATACTTTTTTTTAGTAGTATTATAAAGACACAATAAAATAATAGGTTTGATATAACATATAATATATTAAAAAATAATAATATTCTTTAGATAAAGCAAGAGTGTAAACTTGCATCGAAGTGGCAATAGTTGTCTCAACTAGGTTGGCACACCCCTAGAACCATAAATCCATGACAACCATACTAAAAGAATAGGAAATTGGCCAATTCTATGCAATCTCTGAAAAAACATCTCTTAAAAACAAAGGAATTTTCACATCCGTCGAATTTTCACAAACCATAACATCCTCAGTCGGAGAAGAAGGAATGACAATGCAATACCCCTAATGCTCCAAATGAGAAACTTCATGAGTAATATTTTATATGCTCAATTTTTGCCTTCATCTTCTTTCTGTGACTCTTCGACATGTAAGGTGTGAAATTGTGTTATCAACATTCTCTTTGGCATTTCTATAGTAAAAAAATTTCTGAATAACTGCAAAATCATTTTCAACATCATTAGAAACATTAGCAACTTGATCCTCATGTATCTCATTCTCCTCAAATTCGTCCGCAGCACCATCAACAACCTGACTTTGTTTCCATATATCATTCTCAATCATAGGTGCATTATAGTTGATCTCTACAATTTCATCATTTGTAATATGCACAACTGTGGTTGTAGTAATAGCAACCTCATGTTGCGCATTAACTATGACTTGGGGTTAATCCGTAATAGGTTGAACCACAATAATTTCTTGCACATTAGAATTTGCATCACCATTCATAACAATCGGTTTTCAAAATCCGAACTGATGCCTGATAGAAATTAATATTACAAAATGATAATAATCGATTATATTTGAAAAATATAAAATAGTAAAAAAAATAGATTCAATTAAACAATTATGCAGTATTAAAAAATTTAAACCAACTAATAATAAATTAATTCAAAACCTGATCCAATCCGAGAAGTTTTTACAAAAGAACATCCAAACATATCCAAATGATATCCACTTTGGACCGATTTTTGGGTTTTTTTAGATCGATTTGCAATTTTAATTCAAATGGATTTTGATTTTAACACCCTTAGCAATTATAATTACATTGTTTATTTTGTCCTCGGGTTCAAGTTATAGAACATAGTGATTAGAATCACATTTTTGTTGATTCAAATTACCTATGTTCTTCCCTATAAAAAGCATAGAAGAACCATTATATAGAGAGAGACCAAAAGGATGGAATACGAAGGTTTTGTTAGGGTTTGAGTGTTGTGTATCTTTTGATGATTTGGGAAATGCATTTTAAACATCATTGTTAGTTAAGAATCATTTGGGAAAGAATTAAAAATTTCTCTAATGAATTCTTGAGAGAGAAATCATTGAGGTGTTTGAGAGAGGAAATGATAGAAATCGGGGATTATTCTTGGGAATCTTTCACGTGTTTCATGGTTATCTTTTGCTACAAGAAGACTACAACATGGTAAACTAGACACCACAACCAAGAATTTGATAACACTGTGTAGGAATATGTGTGAAAATAAGAGTTAAAAAACTAAATGCAATGTTTCATATTAGGTGGAACAAGTGAAGTGTGAATTGAAAAAAAATAGAAGTCTTACATTAAATGGATCATATATATTGATGGTGTTTATATAGTGGGGTGTGTACCTTTAAGGGGTACATAATTTTGTAAACGGAGTAACCATTAGAGAAAAATATATATTTATATATTTTATTATTCATAAATGTTGAATTAAATAATTAATTTAAACATTATTAAAAATTATTTTTTACCCCCCAAGTTTTGCTAAAATATATTGGAACGTTATAAAAAATATGTTGTTGCACAATTTGAAATATTTTAGTATTCAATCTAATATATTTTAGTATTTGATCAAAGATATTTTGGTACTCAATATAATATATTTTTGTACTCAATTTGAGATATTTTTTGTACTAAATCTAATGTTTGAATTACTTGTTCCTAAAGTTTCTCACATATTAGTTGTGAATTTTCTCTACAAATGGAGAGCTCAGTTCATTCAACACACCGAAAATGATTTTAAGAGTATAGTATCTTTGATAATCTACATCCCTTCGAAATAAAGAGTACTTTAAGATCATGGTTCCTTTTGAAAAATAATAATGTCCCTTCGGAATCAAAAATGATCTTAAGAGTATATGTATATATCCTTTGGATATTTTCTATTCTTGAAGAAGTTAAAGGTTATAATGGTGGTAGCACCATATTTGAGTGGTCTCGCTATCATAGATTATTCAAAGACGTTAAAAGTTAGAATGATGGTAACACCATTTGATAGCCATAATAGAGTGGTCATATAGTACCACAATTGATTAGTTTCACTGTTAAAATATGAGTGGTATTAGTACCATATTGGAGGTGTAAGCTACACAATTGTAACTAGACTTGTTTTATTCTGGAGGCGGCGTGGTTGATAGTCTATCTTGCATAATTTTGAATAGTGCAACAAACGGTCTTAAAAAGAGGTACCTGGTCGTAACTCAACCCAACTTTAATGGATGAAAATTCTTTTTTAAGAGAGACTTTGAAAATCTAAATATAACAATTTTAAAATTCAAAGCCAACACACTATAAGCAACATGGTAATATTACCCAAGTAACCAAAAAAGATTAAAAGAAATGTGAGATTAAAACATCACTTAAGTGAGTTATGTGGCATTCTCATTCAACTTTCTCTCTCCCCACAATCTCAATTCTTGCGACCATGTCTCTCCCAAAAGATCATCTCTATTTCCGACGACCACCTCTCTCTCTCTAACTGTATCAGCATCTCTTTCATTTCATCTATACATGCATTCCAACAAGTCCAAGATAACCAATTCTTGTCATTAATTCACAATGCCTTCGTGATATGTTTGTTCCCTACAAATAACATCACCCATATTTATTTGGGAGCTTCTATGGTGTAGTCAGGAAACTGACTTTTTTGGAAAAGTTATTTTGTTTATCCAATAGTATAATTGTTCATGTCATGTTATCTAGTGTCCTGCTGGTGGACACTCTAAGACTAAACTTTACCTTATTACAAATCAGTCCTCATACAAAATATCAAGGGAAATTTCAATCTTAGTGCACAAATGAGAATCTATGTGTTAAAGGCGAAAATCAGTATGGAGGAGAATGTGATGATTTTTTAGAATTTTCATTATTCTGTTTGTTTCCTAAGGAAGTTAAAGAACATTAATTTATAAAAAATTAATTTTTAGGATTTCGAAGAACAAGGAGGATTTTGTTAATTGAAGGATTGGAACCTTGTGAAAATCAATTTATAATTGTTTAATTTTAAGTGTATAATATCACATGTTTTTTTAAATTTTTTCATTGATTCTGTTTCTTTCCCCTAAATTGTAGAATTGGAACCTTGAGAAAAATCAGTATAAAAAGGTTTAATTTATTAGAGTTTTCAAGAAAATGGTCATTTTGTTAATTAAATTGAGATATAATATAATTTGAGGATTAACTTCACCAGAAAAGTCATTCTCATGACTTTACTATAGAATTTTCCTTAAAACAATTGATCGCGAACATTGGCTAAACATCATTGAGCTAACTTTTGGGCTTGAGATGGACCCAAACCAAGTTTTAAGATGATATCAAAGTGTATGCATGCAGTTATTGGGTCACACACATTTTTCCACATTCCAAATGTCTAGTCCCTAAGTGTTTGTTGTAAACCCTAGCTGCTTTCGAAAGACCGGCCACCTTGCATTACCTTCATTCCAACCACCAACACATTCGTTGTCCTAGATGTGAGTATGCTCATTGCACCCTCCAGCCCTTTTATTGTGCTGGATGTGAGTGTGTAGATCCACGCTGACTAAACATACGGTTGAAGTGGTCCTTGTGACTTGGCATAAGCTAGTGCTTGGAGTCAATTTAGGACTTGTCCAAATTCTTAGATGTATCAAAGTTTATCCAAGATTAGTTATTGGATCACCCACATTGTTACACTTCTCAAATATTTAGTCCTAGGTGAAAGATATAGTTTTCACTAAAAAAATGTGTTTTTTTTTTAAAAAATAAACTAACATTCTTTAAAAGAAAAACAAACATCAAAGTAACTACATAATTCAAATTCTTTGTCAAAAAAAAAAAAAACTACATAGTTAAAATTCCCTCAAGATTAGTTGTTGAATGACCATATTAGTTCCATAATAATTATTTTTGGTTACCCAACTTTTTATTTTTAACACTAACCTCAGTTTATGATCTGAAGTTTAATGTATAAGATCATTGAAAATAATATGATGTAGAAGATTTGATAAGATATCAGAAGAAATTAATAAATTGCTAACTTATTGAAAAAATTGAGAGTGATAAGGGAGCATGCAGAGAGGACGAAAAAATATTGTAGAACACTTGACATAAAAAAGTTTCAATTTTATATATTGATATTTTGGTTTAAAAACAATATATAAAGCAATGTGAATTTTATAGAATCATGATACTTCATAAAAGAAAATTAATAACAAACATAAGATAACTTTTTATCAAAAAGTTATCTTATGTTTGAAAAAGTTTGCAAAAGCACTGTCAAGAAGTATGGAAGAGAAACCATAAATTGGAGAAAGATTTGCTCCTAAAGAAAACATGATTTTTGTACGCGAACAAGAGACATGGTCCAACATCATTAACAAACAAAAGCTCGAAACAACAAATTATTCGAAAACATAATACAAACAACAGTTCAAAACAACACATTATCTGAAAACATAATTCTTATCCAACTGATGGAAAATTCAACAGCACAGATGAACTCTAGTTTGAAGAGTTTGATCTCTCAAGTCTGATAATCCTTCGCTCCATCTGCAAATTGATCAAAGTAATCAAACATATTAATATATCATACATGCTTTGGAAACTCAAGAATTGTTTCCCTTTCATGCAGTTAGTATCTAAGATGCATTTTAAAGAGCTAAAAGAGTTCATGCAGCTATGCCCTATCATGGACATGTCGTTATCGCTTATGTGTGAGAGGGAGAAAAATGTAACATACTTGAACAAAGGCCTCCAACTTTCTCTTGGTAGTAGCAAACCGATGTTTTACCCAGACCAATGTTAGATCAAGCCTGAGTAGCAAAATAAACAGACAAAAGTTAGATGGAAGGTATATAAAACTATCAAGACGTTACCAAATATAGAAGATACATACTAATAAATATAAAATTAATTTATATATTCTAATACGCGTCAACCCACTTTCTTATTTTATTTTTTCTTACAAGAAAGAGCAAGAACTCCTGACCATACATGAGTGTAGATAATTATTTATTTGTTTCCTAGAAGGTCTTGTTCAGTATTCTTCTATAAAAGAAGTTTTAATAGATAGCAGAAATAAACCACAGTCCACAGAGAGACAAAAGATCAAATCATGGACAATTCAGGCCAGGCACTTACATTCTTTTGTTCATCTCATCGCAAGCTTTAACGAATTCAGGACATGCAAGCCTCATATACTCGGCACCAATGCTGCAGTATCAACTAGAAATTTAAGCTATAACAAATGCTAAAAGATGTAATATGCTTATAATTCTTATATGACAGGCACTTGTGAATTGTGATGTTATCAGTAGAGCTTTCCAAATTAATGCAAACATCATCTTATATAATGAAACAAACAATAAAAAAATTACACAGAAATACAAAGACAAATATTCGAGCTCAAGACTTGCTGCTACTACAAACATCCTCATATACCCAAAAATGAGACAACTATATTGTTCTGCAGTACTGAAGAGTATATGGAAATGTGTACATGATAGGGTTGTTACTGTTAGATGAAATAAATAAGGCATGTCACCTATAAATGGGGAGGAGGGGTTTTAGAGTGAGCTGGGTCTTTCGGCATTGGGAGGTAGGCAGACCTTTGAAGTGCTGCCATTGTACTATAATCAAAGCGAATTCTTCCCATTTTCCAGCATTAATATACCAGTTTCTATCGGTAGAAGGGTATAAAGAGAATTTTTTTTTCTACTTTCAAGCTTATTCTCACTGTTAGATATTATTTATTATCCATCAGAGTCTCTATGATCAGAAGGTCAAAAGTTTGATCCTTACTGCCTCTATTCACCTAACTGGAAATTGAATTTCAGAAAATGGTAAAATTGCAGTTTCCATGCCTTTAAGACCAAGGCTCTTTGCGCATGGAGGTGTATTGGACGTTAGAATAGATAAAAGAGCCTAGAGGGGATATTGATGTGAGAACTAGTGTATGTTTAAGCATGCATGCATATGCATTGAAATTTACAGCTAAATGCAATACCAGAGGGGAAATTATGGACAGCTAAATGCAATACCAGAGGGAAATTGACCGGATCAAATCAGTGTTCTTACCCAAAATTATACATGTTAATATAATACTAGAGGGGATATTATGGATAGCTAAATGCAATAAAACTTTGAGTGTAATGAATTCTAAGCACTAAAACTTGTGGCCTGATGATAAAAAGCATAGCATTTTAGATCAACTAGTGTCAAATGAGAAGCAAACGAGAACCTATTACTTGAACTTCTGCAGAACTGCACTGTAAGACAAAGCAGTATATGCAAGTTATCAAGTTTTAAAAGATTATGCATATCTATATTTAAATTCATAATCCATTATCATATTTTCAATGCATGATTTGGATTGCATTTTTTAAAAGATTTTAGTGGATTGTTAATGAATTTTTTTGATCCATCCATTACAATTCAAATCCATATCAATCCAATGCATCCATCTTGCCACCCCCTATATATACAAGATATCATCTGTCCAACTGAAATACTTGTTTAAGTACTTATTTATTTATAAGAGTAATGCTATTTATAAAGAGGTCAGACTACAGACACACTCATTTACATGCATGTCCAACAAAAAAAAAGTGATATCTATGTCTCATTACTATCCACATCGATTAGGTAATGTTGAGAGTTTCACATTTGACAAGGTATGACTAGCAAATGTGTTTATATAATTAGGAGACGTCACTCACGTTACAGGGCGGTTTTGTAAGGTTGAGTTAGACTCAATCCAAATTTTAAGATGATATCAGGGTTTAATTTAGCCAAGACCTGTTGGGCTACTCGTTATCTGGTCATGCTCTTGAATAAGATATGATTTAAAAATGTGTTTATACGTAGGAGACATCTCTCATGTTACAAGTCAGTTTTGCAGGGTTCAATTTAGGCTCAACCTAAATTTTAAGAGGTAACATTACAAAGTTATATAATGGGATGTCAAACCAGTATCGATAAAAATATGGCACAATAACATGGTTTTTTAATAAGTAAAATATAAGATATAAATTTTTGTTTTAATTTTACTGCATTTAAGTTTTTGTTTGACATTTCTGGTAAATATAATCAACTAGATTTATGCCACCTTCTCATTTATGAGAACATGCAATAGTTTATCACATGAGCTTGAAAATGATTATGCATAAAAATATATTGTTTGTAAGCTCTAATGCATGACAACAGAACTAAACTCTATGAATATTCATGGTACAATCAATGATGGGCATATCAAACTAAATAGTAATAACACATCAGAAAATCTCTTCTCAAAATTGTAAGAATATAAGGATATATATGGGTGCAGTGTATGAATGATCATTCCTGTTAGACTTAGAAAAATTGTAATAAAAGGATGTTAAAGGTACCTTTCACTTTTGTCCTCAACTTGACGAGTTAGAGGAGCCAACTTAGAGAAGTCAAATACTGAATTATCACTGTCAATATAGACAAAATAGTTAGATAATCAGCTTGAAAATGGAAAACCCTAAAATGAGCAGAAACATTACACATCAAGTGAAATCTCAGTAAGGAGCATGTCAACATCAGCCAAATATGTTTCTATCTGCTCCACAACACGGTCTCTTCGTTCCACGGTGTTATTCAAACATACAATCGCATTAAAACGATCGTTGACTACACCCTGCAAGAAATTAAAACAGAAAACACCACCAAACATCTGAACATTCTTTCAAATAAGATAAATTGCTGAAACCATAACAAGATTATATTCATATACACCTCAAATTTAAACATGTACAGATGAACATTAAATCCCTTCAGAATGATTTTTTTTACCTCATCAAGCAATGCACTCAAGTATCCTTGCATCATTCCTTTCAGAATTGCCATAGTCATGATCCCTAAGAAACAGAAATATTGCTCCTCTTGAGAAGAAGAACTATAAGGAAGATTAATGCTTTAGTTGGAAGAGTGTTATTTTGGTTTTAAATAAAAAGGTTTAGAGACAAACAAAAGCTGTCAGCCAGCTGAACTGAATGAGTAGAGATGGAAAAAATCTGTCAGTTACCTTGGATTCAGCACAAAAGCTTATGAAATTTAGCATTGAAATGTGCAAATTAACATTCACGCCATAGTAAAAGACAAATATCAAGGGGCAGTTTCCTTTTTTTAGTCTTTAGGATACGTTTGTTTCATGATTATCAAGATATTCTTGGGAAAGTAAACTGGTAACTCAACCATTAACCTTAACTCTACTTCTTTCTACCATTTTTTTTTTCTCCCGTTATTTGAATTTGTTGTAAGCTAAAAATGTTTCGAATTATATTTTCGGAAAAACATTAAATATTGACTAAACATGTTGCTCCATTTTATTCAAGTATGGTACAGGGCGA
>Ga0315915_1008085_pt1 | contig 12370 bp, 6 predicted proteins | sample MpolbnodulesMG_FD_207738 | JGI IMG/M metagenome (GOLD analysis project Ga0315915, IMG submission 207738) | Medicago polymorpha root nodule microbial communities from Los Angeles, California, United States - branched nodules | ecosystem: Host-associated > Plants > Roots > Nodule | place: USA... | reverse complement strand
GGGGGGGGTATTTGCAAAACGTCATGTTGATTAATAGAAGAATTTGACGGAGGGGGTAAATTGATTAACGTTGTGCAATTTCAGGGGGTAATTGACGAAACTTACAATTTCAGGAGGTAATTGTCTATTTACTCAATAAACTACCTAAACCCACTGACAATTCAACAACTTTGAAGTATATTTCTTTGTCGTATGAAACTCCGTTCAATTATGGTGTCTTTGCTTGCTCGAAGAATCAACCGATATCATTTCTCTTGCTTAGGAAATGATGATTTCCAATTTATAAGCAAGACATATAAATAGGAAACCAGATTGTTCTTCCATCAAACAAATGAGTTATGATTGAGATCATATTGTTTTTCATTTAGCAAAGTATTTCAATCCTTTGAAATGGTGATTATATCATTGAAATTGTTGTCAGGTTTGAGTAGTTAGGCTACAAAGAGTGTGAGGTCAAGGTTTACATCTATTATTGGTGGCAGCATGTGCATCATCCGTGCACTAGAGCTAGGAAAAGACCTAAGTAGATACTTTCTCATTAACCTCACAATCCCCTGATACCTAACTATCCAAACTTGATGACAATTCCAACCATTTTCAAGGATCATATTTCATCGTTGAATGAAAAACCATCTAATATTGATCATGTCTTTGTTGCTTGATGGGAGACCTTGTACCTTTTATCTTTATTTGTCTTACTTATGAACAAATGACACACAATTCATACCCTCAAGGTTGGTTTGGAAGTGGTTTCCATTACTCTTCTTGCAACGAGGAGGTCCTTCAATTCGCATGTGACACAAATTGAAACCGGATTGTTCCGAACAGTGCAACAACTGCACCCCTCAACTGGACGACCAAAACTTCCCTTCTATTACATACAAATTTAAAAAGTTGTGGATTGTGGGGATTCTGATTCTAGATATTCTACTAAGCTTCAAATATTGAAACCAGTTAGATGTGTAGGGTGTAGACATCAAAAGTTCTTAGTAACGGAAATTTTATATTTTAATCTGATTGAAAAGGTATCAGACAAATATTATAATTGGTTGTCATACTCTCAAAGTATACTCACAAACAATTTTTGAATAAGTGATAATTCTGTTGTTCCTCAATATATTGACCGGCACTCACACCTTGATGTCAACGTATCTAAAAGCTAGCAAGTAGCAACATTTAGAGCTTTGTAAATCTTGAATTACAACAAAAAGGGACTAGTTGACACTTACACAAGGCCGCCGAGGTGTAGATTGCTCAATTTTTGAAAAGATAGCATATGCTACAATGGCTGAAGAAGCATGAGATGTGTTAAATTGTCATGCAAATGAGTAAAGAATAAAAAAAAAATCCAAGTATAGAATATAAAAAATATGAGATCTCCAATTTAGATAAGTAGAAGGAAAACTAGATAGCAGAATTTAAGCAAGTTATAATATACTTCGATATCAAGCTTTTGAGAAGAAAAAAAGAAAGAAGATGTACTACTATACAATTGGATACGTGGTGCCACCACCTAAACAATTGGTATGCATCCCCTCTCGTAGGCCGTTCCTATGAAATAGGAGGTTCGGCTCTCTTTTTAAAATAGGTCCCTAGTAAAATAAAAACGTAATTTTTTTGTGTAGATAAACTTCATTAAAAAAAATAAGAATAAGAACTTCTAAACATGAAACGAAATTAAAAAAAAAATTTAAGTGAAAGAGAGGTGAAATTTACTTGACAGTGTCGTTTGGATTTGTCACTCCTTCATTGTGGGAAGAAAAAATGAATGATTTATGCGGAAAAAATGGTTGTTGTGATTCTTTCAATGAAATAGCTTTCCAAATTGACTGATTAAGTGATTTTACAAATTGGTGTGGTTTGATAGTATCAGATTTATGTACAGAAAGGAGAACTAGAGTCCAAAAAATACTCAAACGTGTACTGAAGAAAGAAAAATAAGTAACATATATAATTTTATTTAAATGGAGGGTGAGTATTAGATTTAATTTTTTGTTTGAGGCCCGTAACATTTGGTGGCCCGGCCTAGTAGAACACCTTGCACTCCCCCAAGGCCGGGCCTGCCCCCCCTCTTATTTGCATCAATTGAATTGAAATAAATAGGTGTTGGATGTTTTCCTCTAAACTTATACTGGCTTCGAAGAATTGTGCATAATTTATCTATGAGGAGTGTTATTTGAACAACCAATTTGGTGACAACTTATTTGACAGGCATAATTTACAAAGATATAGTAGTATTGACACGGAAACCATAGCAATAGAGAGATAAAGTAAAAAATAATGTGAGTATAAGAGAGAAAGTTGTCACAAAAGTTGTCAACAAATGGATATTCAAATATCATTTCTCTTTATCTATCAAACAATCGGAATTACACACACAAAAACATTCACATGTGTATTTACAAATTAAGTTTCACTTCACTTATAATTGGCTAATTTTAATTGGTTGATGGGTTAAATATCCACAATTCATTAAAAATAACATAGAAAAAGTTTTGGCTTAATTACACTTTTGACCCCTTAAATTTTCCAATGTGATTTTGACCCCCTAAAAAAAACAACTCTTTCTAGACCCCCTAAGTTTACTTTCTATTGCAATTTTGGTCTCTCACACCAATTTTGACTCAGTCAAGGACACTTGGGCGCCACGTGTGTAATTTTTTTTAATTATTTTTTGTTTTTGTTACTTTTTTTAATTACAAAAATAAAAAAGTTTTTTTTAGTTACAAAAATATATTTTTTAAATTACAAAAATATATTTTTTAAATTACAAAAATTAATATATTTTTGTTTTTTAATTGCAAAAAAAATTAATTACAATTTTTTTTTTGTTTTTCTATTACAAAAATTAAAAATAAAAAAATTATTTATTTTTAAAATTAAAAAATACAAAAATGCGTCAACGTCAGTGTTGACTAAATCAAAATTGCAACAGAACGTAAACTTAGGGGGCCTGAAAAGAGTTGTTTTTTAGGGGAGCAAAATCACAACTTTGAAAAATTTAAGGAGCCAAAAGTCTAATTAAACCAAAAACCTTTTAAAAAAAAAAAAACTAACCTAATTACTCTCATTTCTTTCGAAAACAGATTAGTAAATGCCACACCATAGGTAAGTCCAAGCATATGTATTTGAGTGTTATTGATTCTTCGCGTTAAAAGAGAAAAAGTTTGACCCAAAAAATAGATATTCTTGTGATGCAGATTTTTCCTAAAACAATCTTGTGATGATAGAGTTAAAAAAAGAAAGAGTGGACCCCAAAAGTAGCACATCATTCTTGACTTTCTGTGATTAAGATAGCTGAACTCGTGTCCAAGGTCCACTTATTTATTATTTATAAATTAATTAATAAATTATATTTTAATATTGTTTTCTGTTATTCTATGCACGTAGTACCTAACAATAATATCTATTTTTATAGAATTCATCTGTTTTTTTCTTCATCGAATTACTACATTGCATAATTCTTCCTATTATTCGAGAAAACAAAGTTTTACAAATATGTGAGAAGTTGGGTCATATTGAAATTGGAGACAAAGCTGATTTACCTCTTTTATTAATAATTATATTGATTAAATTTATGAACATAAAAAAAGATCAAATTTATCAACATGAAAAACAATTAATAAAAAAATATATTTATGAATGTATTTGTAATTTTGATGCATTCAATGATTATAATCTAACAATTCAACAATATAGATCTCTTTCAATCTAAGTAGAAGTTTGATGCAAATTCAATTTAAAAAATGCAGCAATATTAAATAATAGTTATGACATCTATTACAGTTCAATCCAATGTAAAGAATTATTCTATAAAGTTTGAATGCAAAAGAATTCTGATTTGCGTTAAATAAACATTAAACTGGTTGTTTATCCTATCAAATTTCTTCTAGAAAAAATATAATGATATTTTTCTTTTGCGAAGCTTTTTTTTTTATTTTTTAAAACAAAAAGAAAAGCGTGGCGGCTGCCGTCTATGGTCAAGTTGAACTTAAACTATTGAATCTATAAACTTTTGAATTCCGATTCTCAAAAAACACACACACACACACTCACACTTATTCTTCTTCTCACACCCCCCTGAAAAACCTAACACCCTCGCCGGAAAAAATGGAGATTACAGAGAAACAAGCGATGTACCGCGACATCGGTTTACAAGTCATCATGATCCTCGCAATGGCTTTAATCTTCCTCAGCATGCACGGAATTCCTCAAAAATTCCTCGCAAAACTCCGATTCCAAAACCGAAAAGCAATCAAAGCAAAGCGTCACTTCGTACGTGGCGCTCAGCTTCTCACACAAGCTAGATCTTCCAAAAACAAATCCAGATCCGCCATCAACAACCTCGCAAACGAAGCCTTAGGCGAAGCCGAAAAAGCGATCGAACTCGATCCAAAAGACGCCGCTTCCTATCTTCTCAAAGCTATGATTCTCGATCTTCAAGGTTTTCGTACTTCCGCTCTTGAATCACTCGACGCCGCGTTGTCTCCTCTCGCCGCCGGTTCGCTGGAGCAAGGTGAACGTGGTGATGCGTTGTTTAAGAGAGCTGAGTTGAAACTTGCAACGAGTGAACGCGGACGAGTTGACTCGGCCTTAGCGGATTTGACTGAGTCGGTGATTTTGAGTCCGAAGAACGCAAAAGCTTGGTGTGCGTTGGGAGAGTGTTATGAAGGGAAGAAGATGGATGAGGAAGCGAAGAAAGCTTATAAGGAAGCTCATGAATTGGCGCCACAGTATTCTGTGCCTGTAGAAGCACTTAACAGGTTGGGTTCATAATCGATTTTTGTATAAGCTTCTTTCAGATTATATATATCGTACTAGTAACTAAAATCGTTGTTGTTAAATGTTCAATAAAAAAGAAGACTGAAGAGTTAAGAGAGCATTAATAAATGATTCTGGCGCGTTTTAGTTAATCTGTTAAGTGTGAAAAGTTAGGTTAATTGAAGTGTTGTTGAAAGTAGTTTGTGTTAATCGCTTCTCTGATATCTGGATTCTAGTTGAAATTTTAGGCCCCGTTTGGATTGACTTAGGCTTATCTACTCCCATAAGCTTTTTTTAAAGCTTTTATCATAGTTTCATAAGCTGCTTATGCCATATTTTAATAAGCCTAGATTTTCAGCACCCTCTGGCATAACAAGGAGCTTATGAATTTATGTAACCTCCTCCGATTCTCTCAGGATCCACTTTTTCAAAACATATATTTTAATTATAATGTTAGTTATCTTTGGCGGTGCATGACTAACAAAATTGCTATATACTTATCTTACTAAATTAACACACGTAACAAAGTTATTTTTTTAAGGAAGATTTTTATTATTTTTTTGTTACGTAACAAAATGAAACTGAATGTTGATATTTTTCTTATATGAATATTTTTTTGTTACGTAACTATATACTTATCTAATGTTAATTTTGTCTTATATGAATATTGATATTTTTTTTAGGATGAATATTGATATTTTTTTTAGGACGAATATTGATTATACTATATATATAATTATAATTAATATATTATAATATTGTTTTTTACATCTTGATTAATTTTATCAAAAAAAATCTTGATAATTGTAGTTCGATTCTTTGATTTTTTTGTTAAATTAAAAATATTTAAAATTTCGATAATTGCTTATCTAATGTCACATCCAACCACTTCAATTTATGCAAGTACTTTTTAGTGTACATATCCAAACATAAATAGCTTATCAAGTATAAGAGCTTATGATGTAAGCTCTAATATTATAAGCTCTAATGCTATAAGTATCTATATAAACTGTTTATCTAAACGGGACCTTAATCTCATTATAAGTGCTTTTGGTAAAATGTTCCAACTACAACAATTCTAATAAAGCTCCTCTCGCAACAACTTGCCAAAACAAGCTATACTTTCTATTTCTATTTAAAGATTTATAAAGATACTATCTTTTTTTATTTTCCATGCCCACGAATTATTCGAAAGGCGGGTTATAGGCGTGGTCAAATTTCGGTTTGGTTTCATTATGTAATTTATGTGCAACTGATTTTAGAGTTAAGGAGTTTCGAATGATGGAGAAAAACTAATTAATATAATTTCATGCACGATGTTGCTTTTCGATCGTTTAAAAATGTTGGAACGAGTAACTTGGAGGTCAATTGAAAACTTGGTACTGAATTGAATTTGTCAGTGCCTATAGATTTTCACACTTTTGTTACTGGTTTTCCGTATCCGTCCAATTTAACACTGAGTAATATTCAAAAACACGAAGCCACAAGGGATGTTGCCAGTGACCAATTTTGTATTTTAATTTACCAAATTTCAAGCTGTATCTCTTCCTCAGCATCTTTTGCTGTCTTGAGAAAATTTTCGTATCCCATATTGATGACTATTTTTCATCTATTTTCATTGCTTTTGCTTTTTATTTATTTGTGCCACCTTATCTCCTCCACTAGAGTTTTTTTTTTATTTTTAAAAGAGAGTATATTATTTTTTATTTTATTTTTTCATCAAGCACCGTAGTACATAGATGTTCACTTTGAAATAGAAGTATAATTGTATCGGCAATTCATCGCTAATTTTTTTCAACAAGTATTTTTTTAGAGTTTTGACTGTGATTATTGACCGACAATTCATGGCATCACGGTATGGTTTCATTAGAAAGTAATTTGTTTATAGATCTAGAGTCATTTAATTATTTTTCATCAACAATAGGACTCAGACCACCGCTTGTCTCTGATACTAACTTTGTCTATTGAGTTTCGATTCAGCAATGTTACAAAAGATTAGGAGCTGTCTTGAACTTCTATTGGGGAAGAATTTATGTTGGAGAGGTGTTTCATTAGCTATGGCACCATGTCATTTCAGTGTTTCGTGGCTTTGGCAGGATGTAAGAAGCAAATGAGGCGGTGCTTTGTTAAGTCTAAGCAGTATATCAGCAACATCAAAGCTATTTAGAAATGAAAAATAAATAAATTTGTGTACCCTTAGTGTTGGTTTCTACTTGGTTCTCATCATGTATACATCACTACAAGACATGTGAAATTGAGTACTTTGTTGAATGAAAAATTTCCCTTTTAACATGAGACATATCATTCGTTAAAAAAAATGCGTATTAAAGATCGCATTATGATCATGCAAATTGCACCTTCTTTGCAAATTTGGTAAAAGGATTTGGTAAAAGGAGTGAGATTTGAACAAAGGGATATCACTCCTAAGTTACATAATTTGGTGTTGATTGTGTATAAAATAAGTTATTCAGAACAACGACCAAAAGTTAAACAGTTAAAGAAACGACCAAAAGTTAAACAGTTAAAGAAACGTCCAAAAGTTAAACAGTTAAAGAGCAATCATACCATGAATATCCACACATGTGATGTCAACAACGACCAAAAGTTAAACAGTTAAAGAAACGTCCTTTATCTTACACAATGAGTGAACCATCTTCTTCATAAAGTATATCTTCTTATACCATAAACAAACCAAGGTCATTATAACTTTTCATCATTTAGGCACTTCAGAGTAGGCAAAACTTTGACAATAAATGACGTGAAGTTCTCATCAGCAACTGCATTTCCTGATATGTTCAAATCAGTCAAGTTCAAGCTTTCAAATATCAAGAAAGCTTCCCAAAACTTTGTGGCACTATAACTGCCACCAAGGATTTCAAAACGGTCCCAAGCAAATACTTCAGTATGTGCTAATGGCGAAGAGCATAGGTATCGTCTCGTGTCAATTGGGTGAGAGCCTAGCTCATTGCAAGAGATATTCAACACTTTAAGTGACTCTAGCGATCTGAGAGGCCCCAAAGCAGTAAAACTACCAAGTTTATTATGACTCAGATTTAAACAAGATAGAAGTTGCATGGCCTCCAACCCTGTCAAAAAAATCAGTGTCAGACCCTCTTCCAACTTCTTAGATGCAATGATAGCGGCTAAAATTGCCAAAAGTGATAGGCAAAGTGGATATTGCAAGAAACTAATGAAAGTAAATTTATTAACTTTCATTCAACCCTTAACATCAATATTCTCATTAAAGCTTGGGTTAACAAAAAGTGGATAACTTGAGCAACAGCATGATCAAGCACAATGGCATATTAGAGTTTATGTTGATGACGACACCCAGTAATAATAACGCTAAATTATAGTGGTGTTTGGGTAGAGGGAAAAGGTAAGATATAATTTTTTTATAAATTATGGAATTTCTACCTTCAATTGATCGAAGTTCATTGTGGCTAAGGTCTAGCATTTGCACCCACAGTAAATTCTCAAAGGACCCCATCCGTGACAGCGATAGATTTTGTAACCGTAGACACACATAACTAGTATTTCTTTCTGATGCGTCTTTATAGTAGTGGCAATATGGTAGTAAAGACTCTCTTGATGAAGTTATCTGCATAATCCTCAAAACATGAACAAATAAAATTATTTATGGTTGGAAGGAATAGAAGAAAATTTGAAATATTACAAGCGGCTTCATAAAAGCTTCTAAATTGAAGTGTATTTTCATAGAAAAAGAAGGTTGACAAAAAAAAAAAGCAAATAGAAAATTACATTCAATCTGAGAATTCAAGCTCGGAGTTTGTTCTTAAGTATTTTCTTTTCCACTTTTTTTCCTCATAACCAGAAGAGAACCAGAGAAAGAGAGTAAATTATCAGTCGTGCATGTACGAGGCAGAGATGCTCCCATCAGAAATTCAGACAGCCTATTCTACAATTGTGCGCAGAGCATAAATTATAGGCCCTGTCACAGCCCATTAACTCAAATATTCTCCATCATCTAAATTTTTGGTATAAATTCTTTTTACTTCTCTCTTTTCCTATTTCAGCATAAACTTTTATTTTGACTGCTGAGCAATCTCATGAATATTCTACAGTTTGAATTTTTCCATTTCTTTCATTCCTTATCTTATTCTTTGACTTAGACCAACACTCCAACTCGTTAACACATTTTTTGAAGCACAAAGTTGGCAATAAAGTATTTTTGTTTCCACATTTTTTCTCATATCCAGATTAGAATCACAGAAAATCTTTAGTTTTTTTTCTTTAAGAAAATTTATTAAAAATAAATACACTAAGAGATGTTCAATACTGAAAGAGAGTAAATTACCTGTTGAAGTAATACCAGACTGTGCTCATCCTTGTAGTATAGAGAATGTGTTGGATCCAACTTCATCAGCTCGGTGTAAAGCTTGAGAACTTCTTCGTTATGATTTTTTCTTTTATCATGTTGGGGTGATAACAAATCAAGAGTAGTCAAAAGTCTTGCAAGTGTAAGCTTTCTAATTTTACTACAAAAATCAAACAAAGCACAACATCAAATTGAAATATAACTGGAAAAAATGGGAAAAGAACTTACTAGGTGGCATCTCAAACCATAAAGCAATACATTTATGGATGCACCTTACCAGTCTGACAAATCTTGAAAATTAGTTATTTCTTCATCAATTGCCTCCATGCACCAATTGGAAGTTGTTGGAATATGGTGATCAGCAGATGCAGCGGGATTTGATTCTTCAAAATGATCAATTTTTCTGAAATCATTGTCCTTCCATGAAGTCAACTTTCCACGTTGCCCATCAACAGGTTCTGTATAAGCAGTCTGTACACACACTTCAAAAGTAATTTGGGAAGGAGCCCCATAATGATATCCACTTGAAGATAAAATACCCATGGAATGTCCAACGGTGATCTCTATAGAATAGGTTTTTGATAGTTGGAGCTCCATATTTCCCATGTTTAGGTACACAACCCAAACTTGAGCAATACTCGAGTTATTTGTAGAAAGTGGTTTCCAAACAAGATCTTCCTTCAAGAGCTCAGATTTAACAACTACTGTAGACGAGTTGACACCTTCAACAGCTTGATTGAAATATAGAATTACTGGAAGTGTTTTAGTGTCTGATAATGTACTATTCAACAGAGACAAACCAGAACCATGTAGGTAGTTGTTTCCATTCAGTGTTATATTAGCTCCATGAGATGGCCAAGATGAAATGAGTAGAGGAGCATCATTTTTCACGGTTTGATCAATAAGCCAAAGATGATAAAACCAACCACTCTGATCATCTGAATCAGTAAAAATAGCACTGTGGACATGATTATACTCCTCTTGCAAAACCTTTTCTTTATGGGAAAATCCTTCGGCCTTTCTTTTAAATAAAGTAGATAAAAGCACGCTGAAAAATTATCAATGGTTAATCAAGATCCACATTAAACAAAATCTCAAAGAATGTAATTTGTTGGCTACAAAAAAAATATACTGAATGCACAACGAAAAAAAAAGATTCTGCTACTATAAAAGCATAGTGCATATGGCCTGGATGTAGTACACACATGACACAGACCATAAATTTCCTTGCACTGTTGAAACATCTCTCATATTCAAATGATAAAATGCATTGCATCGTGATCATTCAAGATCTTGGAAGCACCAGAAGGGTTAAACTTTTAAAGCAACGATATACAATGTGATTGTTTATGAGAATCTTCTACAATGCTCCAAAGGTAGCAGCCAATTGATTATTAACCATACTAAAAGAATTTATTTTTTTCAAATACCTAGATGGGTGTAGGCATGCAATCAAACCACTGTTGTCGGCCACAACTTATCACGCATAAATACCAGTACATATCCTAGATAGATGCCAATGTTTGTTTCCAGAACATAAATAAAAAGGCAAACATATGTGGACAAATCAATCTTGTGTATGCCAATATGTAAACAAGATGTGTGATAAAACTATGTATATCATAGAACATCTTTCTGAGCATTGAAATTTAATGCTTTATCAAAGGCAAGCAATACAGTTTATGACAAATATATTAAAATGAGCGCAATGTCATCAAAGAAACACATATAACAGTTTCAACCATCACCATAATGATCTGTTGAAAGAGTAAGTTTTTAGTATACCTCCTATTATGCCACGCAGAGTAATTACTAAAATTAACCCCTATCACTTTCTCTGTGTATTTCAACTCATCCTCATCGGATATTTTCATTAGTGCAGTAACAAATCTGAAAGTAATATCAAAACAAAAAGTGTCATCATCAGCCTCTCAAATTGAAAATAAATTTCCTTTTTCTTTTTATCAAAAGGGATAAATATTTAACCTTCGGTAATTCCAAGCGTGAAAATTCCTAGCATCAGCCTTCTGAAAATCATTCAGAAGGCGCAATTCATTATCAATGGATGAATGCCCCTTGCTAAGCACCCATTTTCTATGATGCCATGCACCATACGACTTGAAATTCTTTTTCAATGCATTCTCCGCCTAAACAATACACAATAACCAAATCACAATTCCACATTTTGCAATCACATAGAACATTGTCCGAATTATACATAATACTATTCAATTCAATTCAATTACTTGAAACAGTAAATACAATAAAAATCTCACCACTTTGAGCTCCTGATCGAAGAGAGATGCATCGGAATCGAAATTGGATTCAGAGAGATTGTGTTGAACGGCGAGTTTCCTGTAATTCCAAGCTGTGTAGCATTCTGGATTAATTTCTAGAAGCTTCGCGCTCAAATCTAAAGCTTCTTTGGTATAACTGCAACCAGATTTAATCAAATAAAATCAAAACGAAAATTAAAAAAAAAAAAAACTAAGCGAAAAAATGAACGTACATGCGATTTTGGTGATTGGCGAGGAATTGAGATTGAAGTGAAAGAAGCTTTTCAGCTTTGGCTGATAAAACTGATTCATCTTCTTCCTTCAACGGTTTGCGAGGTCGACCGTGCATTTTGTTCGAGTGAGGGTTTTTGTGTGGTTTAGTTAGAAGTTGAAGCGAAGTAGCTGAGGGAAGAGGCGGTGAAGAGAACCGACGGCGGCGGCGATAGCGGAGTAGATAGAGGTGGTTGGCGGATCGGAAGGAGCAGAGGAAGGGTGGCTGACAACGGAAATTAGTGGGTTATTTATAGGGAAGTATAATGATATTACTTAAGAGTTAAGCACTTTAGGTAGTCTGTGTGACTTATAAGATAAGTATGGTGTCATTTAAGAGATAAGTATATACATTTTCTGAATTTTTCTTTTTCATTCCGTAGATGAAGTGGTAAGTATCATTAAAACTTATACACACTACTAAGCTTTAGATTTGAATCATCGTAAAAGTGTTATATGTTTCTACCAGAAATGATAAACAAACACAGATTATTTGACACAAATACGACACCATGGGTATTTTTGACATTTCAACATTAAAATAGGAGGGTAATATTGTAAAACACATGTTACTCCCTTCCTTCTTTCTGCTCTGCACGCGTACGGTCTCTCTTCTCCAATCGTCACTCAGCGACCGCCTTGTTCTCTCTTCTCTCTGTTGCGATCTGATTGTGGTCTGTCTTCTCTCCCCTCACTGTCCAAATTAGATCCTCCACCCCAACAC
>Ga0315915_1008083_pt1 | contig 12370 bp, 5 predicted proteins | sample MpolbnodulesMG_FD_207738 | JGI IMG/M metagenome (GOLD analysis project Ga0315915, IMG submission 207738) | Medicago polymorpha root nodule microbial communities from Los Angeles, California, United States - branched nodules | ecosystem: Host-associated > Plants > Roots > Nodule | place: USA... | reverse complement strand
CAGCTGTTTTTTGTACGTTTTTTTCCCAGGGATAGCACTGTTTTGTTTAGAATTAGTGCTCATGCTCGAGCTAGACTTATCCACCCTCTCTCCCATATAAACCGAAGGCAATTCAGTTTCTCTGACAACCAGCGCGACAAAAAGAATGTAATTTTTCAGCTACAAGTTACAAAAACCAATACCAAATGAAATATTTTAAAATTCAAATCTATCTAGGTCATGTTTGAATAAACAACTTAATATACAGCTTATAATATAAGCGCTTATCATGATAAGTACTTATGTATAATCAATTTCTACAACAAAAGATAAAATAAAGTTAAAAGTTAAATTACTTTTGTATAAGATATAAGCTGTTTCCATAAGCTATCTTTGAGAACTTATAAAAATGGCTTATGATCACGTCATAAGCTGTTTTCTTAAGTTTTCCAAAACAGCCTCACACAATTGGTAATGCCAATAAGTGAACTCAAATAAGCTAATCCAAGCATACCCCTAACTAAACAAAACATCTTTTTAAACTACGACATTCCACTATCCTAACCACTAAACAAGATTTTAAACTACATGATCTTTGACAATACCGAAAAATTGCATACAGTATCCGTTGATGCAACAGGAATTGTGATCCCAACACAATCACAAAGATTCCAAAAGCCTTGACATTGGGGACACAAATCACAATTGGAGTCACCAAATTCAATTTAAAACCTTGCTACTAAACAATGTAACACCGATACTTCAGATTGAATGTATGTATGTCCAAATTACTAGCGGTACCGACGTGTATCAACGTGTCTGTATCAGTGTCATATCCGATGCAAGATACTAATACATTATACTGGACAGTGCAAATTCATTAAATGTAAAAACGAGAAGCATATAATAACATAAATTAAATTAGAATAGTGAATTGTATAAACTAAACACAATGAATTAAATATCACTATATTAAAATTTGCAAGAAATTGATGTGTTAATATGTAAGAAGCAGTTTTACGATCAATTATTGGGATCAAGAAGATCTGATTGAAAAGTGAACCTGATTTATGGAGAAAGATGGATCGATAAATGTCAGAGATTTTTGAGTTGATGCTGTTTAGACGGCGATTCCAACAAAATGATTCATTCTTCGCTTTCTGAGTAAAGTCGTTGTTAAATGATTACGTGGACGGTGGAGATCTGTTGATTCTGACGTCAATGCCTAAACGTGTTTTGCCTGACTCACTACTACATCATCACGGATAGGAAAGAGAATTGAATGTGCCGTTAAATTGGTTGTGATTTCACATTTCTCAAAATTGTTAGAGACAAATTTAGTCGTTTAATTAAAATAATAGATACATCTAATAGTTTTAAAAGATATTAGTTAAATGAATGTTTATATAAAGAGATTGAGGGAGTAAAATGGTTAATTAAGTAAAGAGTCTTGCTAAGTAAAGAGTATATTTAACAAGGGCCCATTCAGTTATCTAATACAATTTTTAATGGTTAATTCTAAATTTTGAAATTATTCTTTCAAAAAATTAACTATTACAATTTTCAATGTATTGAAAAAACGAATTATTATAAAAAAAATTATGATTTAAAGTTCTTAAATAGTGTATCTGAGACACCTGTTAGCATTTTCCTTAAGTAAAATGTACTTTTTAGTCCTTTCAGCTTTGCCTAAATGTGTTGATCATGCTAAGCAATCACATTGTGTATCAAATCTTCAAGCTCTTTTGAAATCGAGCAATCACAAGGTCTTCGAATTGTTAAGCTTGCATGAGATACTTAGGACTTCTCAGCCAAGAAACCTTCTTCATTATGCCTTCACTTCAATCTCCTTCAACCTTTGAATGTCTAAGAAACAACCCCTACAATTCCCGTTAAAGGTGAAAAGTACCTACTTTTTCTTCAGATTCTTGATGCAATACCAAGATCTTTGAAAGAAACCAAACTTACAATTATCTTATAGCACCTTGAGAATCTATATCCCAAATCCTACAAAAGTTCTTAGAAAAAGTTTATAGAAAGAAGGAGTTTGGATACTTTTGAGTGTTTCTGCAAATTGATTCTATGAGTGAGAGAATGAGTGGTGTTGAAGTAAATGTCACTAGAAGGGGGTTGAATAGTGACCCTTTAAAAATTTCTCTGTTGTCTTTGGAAATTAAACTCTGAAGACTTTGCTTGGAATAAGATGATTAGTATAACAATAAACGAATATGCAATACTAGAATAAATAAATCGCAAAGTAAAGAGTAGAGTTTAAGAGAGATCACACAGAGAAGTTATCATGGTTCCCCCATTATGGGTTAGTCCAGTCCCCACAACTTTTGTGAGATTATCCACTACTTCTTAGGAGTTTTTTCCTCCTCTTTGCAATGTGCAAAACAATATGTATTCTCCAAGTCTCACCAGGATTACACTATCACTCGTGCTTTTAAAGAGCTTGAGGATATACAACTATGTATTTTCTTAACCTCGCCAAGCTTACACCACTGATATTATTAGCTTCAACAAACTTACACTATCACTCAAATTTTTACAGGCTTGAGGATATACAATCAAAATAAGATTTGATGTTTGGATCTAATTACAACTTTCAAGCTACTAAGACGATGAGAAGTTGTATTTCTCAATACTCTTAAAAAGATGATCCGAAAATATAATTGAGAACTGTAAGAGTATTTGATATTAAGATTGATTGATGAATTTTTCACTTGTTTGTAGGTTTGTGATTCTTTGTAAAATTCATGCTTTCTTTGTTGAGAGAAAACTTCTATTTATAACCAACCTTTATCCTTCAATATCTTGCACCTGTTCATTCTTGTATAGACACCCTTCATGTTTGATAAGAATTGCAAAATTATAATTTTCCCATTATTTTGTATGCTGAGCTGGAGCTTGTCATCCTCGACCTCAACTTTATAACTAAGAGTTTGAGCGTGTCTCTTTGCAAAAACGTACATGAACAGTAAAAGGTCATTTTCTCTTTTACCACTTTTTCTGAATTGTACTCCAAGATGCATTATTTTTATTGTCCTTGCATTACTTTGTCTCCAAGACATCATTCTTTAATTATTTTGCATACTTGTTCACCAAGTCATGTTACTTTATGCTTTTTTGCTTTGCTTGCTCACCAAGACTCATTCTAGTGCCTTGTCATCATCCTTTCTTTAGTAAATGTTTAACACATGTTTGAAAGTTTCTCCAGTTTGCCTTGCATTTGCGCATGCCTTTCCTTTTTTGATGCTTATGGATTAATTCAATAATTATCATTTCTTAATTCAAATTGAATTATCATCACATTCTTCTTGAGAAGCTTGATCTTTATTATCAAAGGGCACATGGCTTTAACATAATGTGAGAATTGAATTTTCCTATCCTTAATAAAATCCACTCAAGAGCACACATTAAATAACCAAATAAAATTATAATCCTAATTTTAATACAAGAGTTTGTTTATCATTTAAAAACAAATTTAAAGGGATTTTTGCTTCAACAATGAGTGGATTTGAGTATATATAGGCAAGTGAGATAGGGGCTAATTTGGCTCAAAATAAAACAAAAAAAGCTCATTTGAATCGATTCAGACATTCCTTGAGTCAATTCAATAGTGTAAAATATGAAACTTGGGTGAAGATTCTAAACTTGAGTCGAAAGGCAAGAACATCGAATCGATTCATGTGATTGAATCGATTCAAGTGTTCTTAGGCAAACTTTTGAATTGATTAAGAATTCTCGGAACATAATTGATATTATTCAAAAGATTTTGAATCGACTCAGCTTAACAACTCCCAAAACTCGAGGGGTGAATTGATTCGATTGAAAGGATGAACTACAACTACTTGAATCGATACAAACATAAAAGACACACACCCATATAGGTTAAATGAATCAATTCAATATATACAATGCTTTTATTCATATATGTATTAGACACGATACGTCATCATTTTTGAAGTATCGGGGCTTTAGAGCTAGGCGTAGAGAGATGCCTTATTGATTCTTGTTGCAAAGCTGAATCTTGATGCCCTTATGCGCACGAGTCATTTAGATCTTGTTAAACCATAATTGTAAACTTGAACATATAGTTAGTAAACAAGTTTTTCTCTTGTTTTGTTATCTTCAAAACATCAATTCAAAGATATTGTTTTCGAACCAATTTGGTTCGTAAAATATTTTGGTTTTGAGTTTAGGTGTGTTTTTCTTGAATTGAGCATAAGTTTATTCTGATATTTTGTATTGATGTTCTATTATAAGTATATATTGTATTTTGAATATCTTGTTTAATACTCTCTATGTTTCATTATAAGTGTCTCATTTGAGTTATGAACAGTTCTTATGAAAATTATTTATTGTGTAGTCTTAAACTCCAACTTAAAAGATATAACAAAATAATATAGTTTTGAGTAAAATACGCAACATTTTCGAATAACATCAAATTTTATTTTCAAAGATAAGGCTCTAATGCAACAATCTACACTCTCACAATCACTTGTACATAAATCCTCAATTAAAATATCTTGTAACTAAAGTAACTAAGGTTTATTAACTCTTGAGATCAAAACATTTTCAAACTCAGAGAAGATTTGCTTTTATCTTCAAAAATCATAATTTAAAAAATATTACTGTTGCCTCATATTTTTACCAAATATAAATCAATTCACATCTCCATAGTATACAACAGTCACTATTCATCCCACTATCAACCTATCAAAGCCTCATATTTTTACCAAATATAAATCAATTCACATCTCCATAGAATACAACAGTCACTATTCCTCTCACTATCAACCTATCAAAGCCTGGATCACCAATGGATAACCCGAAATAATAGCGTTTACAACGCATTTCACAACATGTATCTCATGTTCGCAACACATTTACACAATTTACAAATTCACAACACATTTACACAATTCATATTAGGCATAATTCATATTAGGCATAACTCGTAGATTTCTCAGCAAATCAAAAACTTTAACCATGCACAAATACACGTATCACATGTACATCAAATTGACAGCACTTAGACATTTACACAAAACAATTATAATTAATGTCTAAGTGCACCTCTAAGAATCTAAAGGAAAATAGAGTCTAACTCATGATACTGAATATTGGCGAGGACTCTCTTCTTTATCATAGAAAGTATTTGAAATTTACTAGGTTGATCAAGAATCAACGAATTATTTGAGCGTTATTTGTTATTTGGGAGAAAAAGGATTGTTTAGATGTATCGTGGAGCTAGGATTTAGATAGAATGAGAGTAATATGATTAAAATCACTTAAGCACAAATGAAGAATTTGTGTGATCATGGAAGGGGGCACACCCATCGCTCACACTTAGCTTATGCACGAACCATTTTAGCAAAAAGGATTTAGTTTCACTTCAAAAGGAGTTATGCATCTCAAATTATGGCTAAAATATTAAGCAAAGGTCAAATTGAAAATATTAATCGTATATCAAGATAATTAGTCATAAATAAATACAACTATAATAAAATGATTGTTTGACTGTAATTTAAATATATTAGGCATACAATTATTATTAATCTAATAGACACAAAAATATCATGTCAACCACAGTTGTACGTACGCTCATAAAATCAATTAAAATAATGGCTATAGGTGAACGTATACACATGTAGATATATGAAAATGTTGTTTATTGAAAATAGTGGTGTTACAAATTACATTAGTTTCAAAGATAAAATAAGTTTCATTTTTTAAAAAGCATCATTATTAATTATAGTTAGCTGAGTGGTTTGCGTAATAAGATACACTAAATAAGGGTATGCTAATGAAAAATTTGTTAATACTTTATTGATATTTTAAAACAATAATTATCTTGAGATAAAAATTTATTGCAAAAGAGACATTTATAATAAGATAGAGCAAAATATAATTTTGGCTTTCAAAAAAAGGGTGTACAGTCCTCATGAACGCTTACTTGGTAGGATTATTGAATAATATATGCAATGACTGTGGTTCGAACTTCAAACACCCTACTTATTTTCTAGCCACTAGGTTACTGAACAAAAATAAAGTGTGTATAAATAAATTAAACTCAACTAACATTGTAATTAATAACATTTATTTGTATTTTTAAAATTCAATGTATCGATTAATTTCAAGTTATTCATCTTTATCTTTGGTAATCTATGCTTTAAACATACAAGTTAAGAAGTTATTTAATTGACTTTTCTGAAGAAAAAAAGTTATTTAGGTGATTTATATTTTTACCAAAATAATATTATTTATTTCTCCTTTTTCAATATAAGGAATATAAAAATCAGACTACAAACAATCTTACACTGAAATATTTTAATTATTTAATATGTAACAAAATATAAACAAACTAACCAAAAAGTCAACTGTATTTAGTCTAAAATGTAGACAAAAAACATTTGATTTAATATACCCATGTGCTTATGTTGTTTTTCTACATTGTTAATTCTTTTTTTATAAACAAAAACTTTGAACGTTCATATAGAGTTTAATTATTTAAGATCCATTTAACAATAATAGTAACATAAAAAATATGTTATTAAATATATTTTGACAAAAAATGGTAACATATTACATTTAAATGACAATCTTAAAATTGTATAAATAAGACGTACATAAAAACCTAAATAGTAGATGAACCAAAAACCTAATTTAATATTGCAAGTTAATCCACATCTTGGCTCTCTCTCACTCAACAAATAGACCTGATTGTAATACCCTTGTAAATTTAATTCAATTATTCATAACTTCTATGTTCATCCTTAATTCTAATTTTTCCATCTTCCCTGCTTAAATTAGTAATCAATCTCAACTTCCTATGTTAATTTTTCAGGTTTATCCTTGCTTGATTTTTAGCTATAATTTGATTTACACAACTCATTTTTGATTGAAACTATATTTGATGGATTCTTAACATCTATGTCTAAATTTCAAATGAAGATACCAAGACTCAATCCTGCACTAGGCTCATGCTTGCAACATAATGATGCAAAGTCTCTGTCGAACTCTCTCATAAAACTTCTCCCTTTAATCTTGAATATAAGCAACAAAATATTTTTCTGTTATGTTGTGGTCTGAAATATATGAAAATCTTGACTAGTTTTACTACATTTAATGCTATTATTCCTAAAATATCATTTTATTAATTTATATTTGATTTATATAACACCTCTTTTTTTCTCATGGTTCAAGTTTCCATGAGGGACATTTTAGAAAATATAACTCCTTTTTTTGTTTGAGAAGAAAAACTAATTTTCTTAAAGAGCATGAGATATTTTTTTCTTGCTTATATATGAGGCTAGAGAGACTATGTACTAGAATTATTTTACAAGAATTAAGTATCTATAATTTTAAGCTATATATACGAGTAAAGATCAACTTACTCTAAAAGTCCTCTAAAAAAATATTACTCCATGAGTAACTATGTGTATGATCATTCCTCTTAATAACCCGTTACAAACATTAGACTTCTTCAATCCAACCGTTTGATTAAAGTTATTATTATATAGATCAACTCAACAAAATTTTCTAAAAAATCAACAATTCTAGCTATAGTATTGATCTACTCAATACGAACATTTAATTCAATGGTTGGATGGGTGAAATATGATTTTTATAATGAGTTATTAAACAGATTAACTCTATGCAAAGTTACTATTAAAGTCTCTCTCTCTCTCTCTAGATGCTAATATAACAAAAGTGATCAATTAAAATAAATGGTATTGTAAAAAATTAATTCAAATAAACGGTGCATATATCATTTTTACTTAAAATTTTGAGGACCGATTGATTTCTCCCACATGGCGTAAGACAGAGGAAATTCATAAACACAAAATACGAAATACACTCTAAATATTGGATTTGAGATTCACTAGTGTTATCTTCCTTAAAGCCATTAACATTAGAGAAACTCGATTATTTGGGAGATGTAATTGCTTATAAATGACCAAAATTGATTTAATTACCATTATATTTAAGCATATGAAGGATGAACCAATTGAATATGAGACTTTTATTTCAATTTTTTGATTTAGTTTCATAGAAAGAATATTTATGAAATTTCTCACACATTAATATAAGAGGCTAAATTTATTACTAGCTTAAATAAAGATATTATTAAAAAAAATTGTATTGATATTCTAAATTGATAAATAATTTGAAATGCATAAATATTCTAAACATGACATTTATATTGAGATGGATGAAATTAATTTTTTATTAACACAACTTTATTTAAGGTGATATGTTGTGTACAATGATTATTTTTTGCAACTAATAATATCATATCTCATGACAACAAACAAAAGGAACAAATTCCTTAAATTTCTAGAGCCCTAACTCCAGATTCATTATGTTATCATTGATATTAGCAGAATTAGCACACACATTATTATCAATTGGTTTATCCAACTGATTGATATATGCCCTAGTTCCATCGATTGAAGACACCTCAATTTCATCATTCAGTTGGAGGATTGGGGGAGCTGCAGATGATGTCATGTTAGTAACATTGACATTATTCCTCAAAGATGGCATCGGAGGTTGTGAAGCAACAACCTGAAGGTTAGGATTTGAAAATTGATTGACTCTTGGTTGAGAGATCAACAAAGCTTGTTGTTGTGGTTCCTGAAAAGCTCTATTTCCAGCAAAGTTTCCATCAGTTCCATGCATCAACATTGGTCTAGGAAAATTTGGTTGGTGAAGTACTCTCTGAGAACTGGTATGGTTAAGCCTTCTCATGGCAAGGTTTTCTTGAAAAAAATGAGAATCATGATGTGTTTTGAATAATTGGAAGTTGGTGAAAACTTGGTTGCAAAATTTGCAAGCAAAAAAAAGTTGATTGAAGATGGAAACAACGGTAGCCATGGTGATTGATAAAGCACTGTATGAGTATTTTATGATCATTGCCTACATTCAACACTTTATATAAGAGAAAATTATCATAATAATGCCAATTGCAATTTAATTTGTGGCCTTTCAAAACATTAATTATATTTACATATAAAAATTAAATTAATAATTGTTTTGACTATAATTATAAACTTTTTATACATGTTAAATGTACCACAATAAATATCACATTTTTTCCACAAATTAAGAAAAGACTACAAATAAAAGATAATAATAATTTTATGAAATTATCATGTTAAATATTGGTGCATTATCATTATCATAAATGCAAAGAGGAATATAAGGACTTAGGAGTGATGCACATATTATTAATTAAAGGGTATAATGATGGACAAAATTGACAAGTGCACTAAATCATAACAAGTAATAAAGTAGTAAGTTTATCGTTCTTCATTGAAATTGTCGTTCAACTTAGTAATTAATAACACTTATTTTAAATAGTGAAAATAAACTAAATTTGAATAGAATTGCAGGATTGAATTACTCTGTCAAATGCAAGATTAGGTTTGTGATTCAGATAATTAATGATGATTAGAGAATCCTTTGAATCCCCCCTTCATCTTTGTTGGAATTAAATTTTATGAAATAAATAGCTTATGTGTGCTACTTATGATGTAATGAAACAAGCGGATAAAACTCTCACGAAGCTTCTCACAACAACTATGTGTTTGACCAACCTAGGTTGTGTATGGCAATTGTCCAAAGAATGGAGTATTTAAATGGTCAGAATTCAAACTTGAACTTCCTAACCTCTATAAGAAGTGGTAATTAGAAAATCCAATGTAAATTATATAATTTTGGGTTGTTAGTGCCTACTTTCATCCTACGGACCATTCTTCAAGATTACACAGTTAGTTTTTTTTTTTATAAGACAATAGCAAAATGACATAAAAAAGAATAGTGTTCAACTAAGTTGGAACCTTACTCTAATCTAATGCCAATTGCTCATATATATTTTTTTTTTAAAAAGGAAAAAATTACATAAAAACTGGGGGACATAAAACCTAACCCAGTAAACAGCCCAAACGGGCAAAACAAAAAATAAAAAAAAATAAAAAATCACAAAATGGATCCAACCCTAAAATTAAAGCAAACAATGAATACTAAGAGAGTCTAAATTTTGGCGAATGGAACGAACAATGCCACTGAAAGATGCTTGAAAGTGGAGTGGACTCGACCACCAACCGTTTGCTGCGATCAATGCAATCAACCATTTATGGCCCACAACAAGCGATCCTACAAGCACAACCTAGGCAAGCACGAACAAACACCAACATGAACCAGCAACTCCCTGTAGCAAATAGTGAATGGAGAATCTAAACCGGTGTATGAATCATCTGTCAGCACAAAAGCGATTCAAGATCCTTTAACTCCCTGCCAAACAACAACAAGCTATAATTGCCCTTTCGAGCCAAACCATCTGCAAATCCAGTAAAACACGATGCCAGTGCACAACGAAAGAACCAACCACCAACACAGATAGATTCAAGAACCAACAACCCTTTCAAGCCAAAATTCAGAGCGATGAAATCTCCCATCACTGTAAATTGGTTCTCTGATCATCGCGGCAACATAGATGATGTTTAACCGAACATCTCAGATTGCGATAAAATCAACCATAAATGTCAACACGATCAACAACTGCGAACCACCAATAACAACATATTGAAAATTCGACGGCGGTAAACAACCACCGCGAATAAGGAACGAGAGACTGATTCCCCTTCCGATTCACGAGAGGACAGACACACGGTGTGACCACAAAGCAGCAGCACCATCGTAAATCCCATCCCCCGATCTAATCGGCGCAAATCAACGTGTCACAAACGCGAAACCAAGATTGGACCAGAGAACAGTACCGCAATAACGCGACGACAACAAGAAGCCACCGCAGCGGAGCTGATACCGGGACATCCCTTTTGGAACAAGACCCATCTAGGTCTGTAGATGGTGACGTGAGCCAAAGAACTCGATCAAACTTAGTTAGCCAACTGAATAAACCATTAAAGAACATGCATAATCTAATTTAAATCAGGCACAATACAAACATAAACTGAATGAAAACTTTATTAATAATATCCAACAAATAAGAAAGGGTTCGTCATGGAACCCTAATTAAGAGGTTTATTTTCTCATGACAACATACATCATAACAAAACAATAGAAAAACATATTCTAGATAGAACAAGAGAAGAAAGAAATCATGCCTTAAAGCTCTGATGTTTGTCCTTTGCCTTGAACCGTCAGTGTTCTAAATAAAAAATAATGACTGTTGTTGGAACAAAATATGTTTAACATGCATTACCCTTAGAGTTTTGATGATAACAACGTATTAAAAATTGTCAATTGAATATGCTAATATTTGTTCAAGTGTACAGGACCATAGACAAAGTTTTTGATATCTTATAAGGTTTTGAAAGAACAAAAGAGAGCAAAGGAATCAACAATATTAAAACTTGAAGCATCTGAAGAGAAGTGCTCCTGAAGTTAAGTGCTCCTGAAGTGATGACGTCATCAGAAGCAAGTTCGTCAGAAGCATCTCATCAGAAGCAATATCACTAGAAGCTGAAGTTCATCAGGAGATGAGAGACTTAAAGCTTCAAAGGCTGATTCATGGATTTAATCTCGTCCGGCATTGCAAAAGACTCAAAGAGTGAAGCAACGGTCGATTTGAAAGGATTTGAAAGCATTGGATGCTTATTCTCTCAAGAGCGTTGACAAAGAACAATTGTACGAACTGTACAACCACTTCCTCCACTACTCTGTTCGTGTCTCTGCATCAAGACAAAAATAACAGCTATGCCTGCAGCAATGTTCCTTTCAACTAGGAATGCATTTGAAATTGATCCTTCATAGGACAATAATCATATCAGGCAAAAGATCATTGGTGATTTTGATCAAGCTTCAAACGACTCTTTTAATGTGCTGTCAATTTCCAACGTATCTTTCACACCTCTATATAAAGGAATGAAGACCTGCTAGTTGGATATGCAGAAAACACACAAAAACAAGACTCATACAACAATTCACAAAGTGCCAAACTCTGTTATTGTTCTGCATTTAAAGTCACTTAGAATTTCTTATCAAAGTTCATATCTTAGAAATTCTAGAGTCTTAAGAGTCTGTATCTGATTTGTATTGTGAACACCACTGATTGTATATCAAGTGTTCAAACTCAAACAATCTTCTTTGTAATTCTGTTTGATTAGAAGTCTCTTGCTTGTGTGCTTGAGCAATAGAACTCTCTTGCAGTTGTGCTTGAGCATTGGAAGTCTCTTGACTGTGTTCAGGAGCATAGGAAATCTCTTGCAGTTGTGCTTGAGTAATTTGAAGTCTCGTGCTAGTTGTAGCATTGAGCAGTTGTAATTTAATATTACATTCTTAGTGAACTCTCCTTGGAAGTGCAAGGGGGACATAACTACTTCCGGTTTGTGGAAGGAACTTGTATAATTGCTTTGTG
>Ga0315915_1008082_pt1 | contig 12371 bp, 4 predicted proteins | sample MpolbnodulesMG_FD_207738 | JGI IMG/M metagenome (GOLD analysis project Ga0315915, IMG submission 207738) | Medicago polymorpha root nodule microbial communities from Los Angeles, California, United States - branched nodules | ecosystem: Host-associated > Plants > Roots > Nodule | place: USA... | reverse complement strand
TTTGCAGTAGTAGTAGCATAGCATTTCTTATTTACTCCAAGAAATATTAAGCTTGACAATTGAAATCTACTTTATCCATCTCAAAATGTTAGGTTTAAGCTATATAACTACAAAAATCTATGGTTTAAACTACAAGGATCTTGACTCCAAAAAGCTGGGTTTGATAAATTAACATTGTCCACTGTCTGCAGAAGCATACATATGCAAATTTAAGAACCCGAGAGTACTTATATGAACCCGAGAGTACTTATATGAGATTGCAGAGGTCTCCTGTTATGTTTCACTTCTTACCCTTTTTTCCTCCCTTGTTTTTCTTCCCCTTGTTATTTTCCTTGGCCTTTCCATGCCCTGAATTAATCGCCCCTTGAGAATTATTGGACATGTTATCTTTTGATACCCGTTCCCACGCCGTTGGATAAATATGATACCCGTGTCCGCCCCGTACCCTCATAGGTACCCGCTATACAGGTACTCGTGGGTATTGAGGTATCCATGGGAACTCATGGGTACCCATGAATTTTTTAATTTATTTAATTTTTGGTACAAAGAATAACTTTTTTTAATTACCAAAAAACTTCAATTTTTAACATCCATACATAATCTATTCAAAATTTCATAAATCATACATAATCCATAGAAAATTCATGATTCTTACATAATCCATACAAATTCTTGAAGTAAAATAAAAGCATAAAAACATCAAAATAAACATCAAAATTTCATATACATTCCAAACTTCAATAACTTCATTTGACTTCTCAGTTCCTCAAATAAAAACATACAAATCTTTAAATCAAAACTTCAATAACTTCATTTGATTCCTTCAACAAGGTAACAACATTAAGCAATAAGATATATATGGATATTTTAGTAATTTACTTAATTTATTATTGGACATAGGTACCCGTGGGTATGAGTACAATCAAATTCGTGTCCGTATCCATATAATAACGGGTAGTCAAATACCCGTTTATTATACCCGTGGATACCCATTTAGCTACCCGCTCCATGCCCGTGACGGATTTTACCCGCGGGTACCCATGGGCATGGGTATTTTTGCCACCCCTAGTTGATAGGAACAAATGTATATTATATGCAGGGGTTGGGGTTCGAACTCCGGACACCCCACTTCTCCACATTAAAAAGGTGTGAGTTCCAGCCACTAGGCTACCTGACCAAAAACAAAAAATCAAATACACGCTAAATTGTCACCTTATAAATCACAGTCACAAAGAAATCAGGTTAGCAAAACGTCATTTACCTCTTTCTAAGTATTTGTTTGGAAGAGCGTTTGTGGTCAATAACACATAAGTTAGGATTTATAGCATGAGAATGAATGTATGTTTGCGTTGTTTTCAACTTGAAAACATACAGGCGCTAAAAGTTTGTTTGGTAAGGCAAATAAACATAAGCTTATAGCGTATAAGCTTGCATAACCGTCGTTCCATCATAAATTTATAGCTTATTTCACAAGTTTATAGATTATTTTTCATATACTATTTTAAATAACGTTTGGGTTTATAGTTTATAACTTATCATTTTTTATTACACATTTACCCTTATTAATTTATCTAAAGTTCATGTCCACCCTCGGTGGTTGCTACTCGTATCATTTTGCTTCCGAAGAAAAACTGGTCCTCGTTTTTACACTCCAAATGTCGAAAAATGAAATCTGAGGTTTGTTTTATTGTGTGGCTTTTGTTCTCCATCATTCGCTCTTTCATTTTTTCGGTGCTTCCTCTTTCTATTTCTTCAGAGAAGCCATGACAGATGAATTGCGTTCATTTTCACAGTTTTTTTTGGATTGTGGGTTTTGAATTATATGATGGGTTTTGAACTAAAACAATAGGCTAATTCTTTTTAAAATTAACGATATCAACTGTGATTTTCTCAAGAAACAATATCATGGAAATTTGTTTTTTTTTTTTTGGTTGGCATGAAGAATTTGATTGTTGTTTCGCCTACCACAGCTAAAAACGTGATGAAAAAAAAGGTACAAAATAAGATTTTAGCAATTAATAAATTTAAATTACTAAATTCTAAATACTTGTGTATTAATTTATATAAATTTAATTAAATTTAAATATGTCATTTTATACTTATTAGTTAGTTGAACCACTAATTTTACCACAAACACTTTAATTAGCTTACCCACCGTCAATCAACAGTCATCAACTATAAGCAATCAACTAGTTTATCAGCTATATTTAGCAAACAAAGCCTAAGTATAGAAACACAACTTGAGGGTTACATACCATGATATTTAAATAGTTAAACAAGCTTAGCATTTGTAATATTTTCCGAAAAAAAAACATTTATAATATTTTTACAAGTCAAGAATTAGGATCTCACGGTGCGGTGAATAGTCTATAGCTTTGTTCGATAAAAATAGCGAATTACTGGTAAGATAACTGATAGCTTCTAGTTGATGGCTTATGGTTGATAGATTATAGTTTATAGCTGATGGCGGGTGACTGATAGCTGATAAGTTAATTGAAATGTTTGATTAAATTAGCGGTTCAGCTAACTGATAATTGTAAAATGACATAAAATGTTATTCATAAACAGGGGCGAATCTGGACTCACAATATCAGTGGGACACAATTTTTTGTTAAATAATTAAATAATAATAGTAAGTTTAATAAGAAGTTAAATTAAAAATAGTTGTAGCAACCAAAATTACAAAAAAATAATATATTTTCCATTTGTTTAAAATAAAAAAAAACTTAGATAATTGCTATTTGTTCTAAGAACATCTCTTTCTATATACGTTGCAAGAGATGAATCAGACGTTCTAACAGGATAACCACATATACGGACGGATGAGCACCTTGCGCTCTTTTTTTGGAAGCAAGTCGCAATTGCATAAAAATAAAATAAAAAATTAGATCTTTGTATTGACATCTATACTATATATAAAGAAAACTACCCCATTTCAACACTTTTGGGTTGGACTTTTCTTTCCAAAAATACCCTTAATTTTAAATATAAATAACACATGTAATAAATAGATAAGAATAAATTTAATTTAAATATTAAAACATAAGTAACAAACGTGATAAAAAAAAATGTTAAAAGATTGGACTTTAAATCCTCTAAAAAAATATTAGTAACAAACTTGAGAAAAAAATAATGTTTAAAATTGGACTTTAAATCCTCTAAAAAAATATTAGGAACAAACGTGAGAAAAAATAATGTTAAAGATTGGACTTTAAATCCTCTAAAAAAATTAGCAACTAACGTGAGCAAAAAATAATGTTAAAGATTGGATTTTAAATCCTCTAAAAAAAGATTAGTAATAAACGTGAGCAAAAATTAATGTTAAAAATTGGACTTTAAATCCTTTAAAAAGAGATTAGGATTAAAAAAAAAAAATTGTTAGCACTATGTTAAATGTTAGCACTATATTAAATATTAAATATTAATAAGTAGGGTTCTCACAGTTTATAGTTCGTTCCCGCATTGTTTAGTTTTTCTCAAACTCTCTCAGCCCTTTGCATCAGAATTCAGAATTAACTTGTAAGGTTTTTTTTTCTTTCATGTTACAACTAATCAAAGTCGATTAGTTTTACGGTTTATTTGACTTTGCTGGTTTATAAGTGATTATGATTCAAATTGTTTACGATTAATTTTATGGATTATTTGACTTTACTAGTTTATAATTGCTTATACAAACTATGATAGCGTGTCTTTTTTTTTTTTTTTTATATAAAGAGAACCGTGTTTTTTTAATTATTAAATAAATCATTATTTGTTTAATAAAGGCAATATAGCTTCAACAACGTATGCAACGTCGGTGCTGATGATGAAATTGAACCCTCTATCACTCAACTCCTTTATGATTTCTATGTGATCTTTGTTTCCCCACTCAAGTTTTTTTGTAGTTAGTTTAGTCAGCAATGGTTGTCCTCTTCACATGCAAGTTGTAACACCCCACCATTGATAAAGACCTCCAATATTTTCAAATGACCTTCCCTCACTGCTGCTGCTGTTGTAGCACAGCCCCAGAACAATCTCACATTTACATTAGCTCCCACATTCTATTTAATCTTAACACTTAAATTTGTTTTGGCGACAAGTCACACATATATGGCTTGAAATAGGGTAAATAGAGCACACCTAAATGGAGTAATGATGGATGTCGCTATTTGGACAAATATCACAGTCATACATTGATAAAAAATATTAAAAATTCATGTCTTCTTTTGTTAAAAAAATTAAATATATGCATGGTACTTTTACTAACTCTTTCATTATTACCCCTTTAAAACAAAAAACAAAAATCTCTTTCATTATTAATTATTAATCTTTTAATTTTGACGGTTCTTATTAGAAAAATGGGTAATAGACAATCGAGGGAGGATCGCCAGAAAGTAAGAAAAAAATATGAAATAAAAAGAAAACAGAGAATGAACAATGAGCAAACACAACAACGACTACTTCAAAGACGAGAAAATTATAAACAACGGGAAAAAACAAAAAAAGGAAATGAAGTTGAAATATCATGCACTAATGATATCGTTGAGCCAAACGTGCCCAATCAAATTTTCACAGCTATGAATTTTTCAAATACACACTTTCAAGGAACTCATAACAACGAAGCAGAATCAAATACCATACATATTAATGACCCAACACTTGGTTAGTGATGAAAACAAAATTATATACTTTTACACTTATTTAACAATTACTGTTATTTATTATTATATTGTGATACTTATTTTTTGTGTCATAAATATTCTTATATATTTATTTTAACTACCATATCATGCATCAAGAGGAGTTTCTCAAAATTCAACAAAAGATCTCATTAAAGAAGGGAAAATATAAGGAGACTTTACGAAAAATGTAGTTTTTAAATATATTCTTTTATCGCAATCATAACAATGTTTCTTTTACATAACATGTCATTTATACATTTATGTTATGATGTTACTAATTACTATTAGAATAAAAATAAATGATCATTATTTTATATTTATTTTTTATGCAGGCAAACTAAAATGTGTTGAGTTCATAAATAATTTTGTTATATATCTTGACAATTTATAAATCAATATATCAATAATTTCCATTAATATTTAAAAATTTAAAAATATTAATCAAAATTATAGAAACAAACATAATAAAATAATCACATGCGTTAGCGCAGTAGAAAGAGCGGACAGACGGACACGATCGTGCCCGTCTTTCCGCTAGTATGAATAATAATGTTATTATTATTGTTGTTTTTCATAGTATTATTATTGTTGTTGTCGTCATTATTAATATTATTTTATTTTTGAAATAATTTAATATTATTTTATTAAGAATGTCTTTTGGATAATAACATCAACATTATCTGGCTACATGCAACTACCAACTCTTGTTTTATTTTTTCAATTTGTCTCAAGTGAAATATTAACCTGTATTTTTGGGCATAAGTTAAAAAACTAAATGTGAAAGTCTTTTTTTGAAAAATTGTGCATTTAATGTTTAAAAGTTTCAAAAGTTACCTTTTAAATATAAAATTTAGTTTTATACTAACAAATGTCCTAATGACATTATTTAACGAACCTACTATAAGAAATTTCATCTTGAAAACATAAGTAAAAAAAATATAAAACTAATAATTACAAAAAAATTATGAAAAAGTTACCACTTTTAGTTACTTAAACAATGCTTCCAGGGGACTTGTTAGCATTTCCTAAAAATTTATTAATTAATTATATTTTAAGCAAAAGTTACCAAAATTTATTAATTATATTTGCCCTCAAGCAAAATTTTATTTTGATGGAATCTTTTATAATATACTTTTCTTTGAAACGATTATATGATTATGGTCGCGGTGGTGTAATTACAAAAAGACAACTTTAGTTATTATTTTGTTAGAGACTTATGAGTTTGAACAAATGTTTTAATTACATAAATAAATACAATTTTTTTTGACAAATACATAAATACAATTTCAAATGCTGTTGTTATGTGAGTGTTAGTGTTTCAATCACATGGGTATTAAGTTTTAACTATTTAAGTGTTATACAACTATACTTATGTTAGTGTTGCAGATTACTGGTCATGGTTGCTGAAAAGAAGAGGTTTTGGCGGTTTTCTGGTAAGCACTGAAAGATAAAATTCATTTCCTCTTGAAAACCACCATCCATGAGTTGGTCAGCTTTATCCAAGACAAGAAACTGCAGAACCAAACATATAAATTCAACTTCTTATGCTATAATTTGTCTTTATATAATATTAGAAAAATATAGTCGAAGAATATTTTAATGTTACAAGAATAGTGTTAAAACAAAACAATTCATTAATATTTATGATACTTGATCATACAATTCAAGAATAGTAGCAAAAATATGAGCGAGTTCAGGATTCTCGTGAAGCAAAAGCATGAGCGTCTTGGGAGTGGCGATAACAAGTTGTTTTACCTAGCTTCCAATTGTTTTACCTGCATACGAACACCACCCACCACCAACGTAAGAGTGAAGTGAAGGGAGGACCCAAGGCCCCAGAACTGGTGCGCCAGCTCACTCGCAAGCTCGCGTGTGGGCTGGGCGCCATCACGAGTGCAAACACAGACTCATCAAAAGGATGCTCGGCAAGGCGTTGGAGGATAGGAAGCACAAACGCTGTTGTTTTACCGCTATTAGTCTCATCGATTCCAATTACATGACGGCCTTCTAGAATCTTAGGCTCTGTTTGGATTGATGGGGTGTAGTAGAATGGTATATAATAAAATTCCATTGTTTGGATTGATGGGATGTAAATGGAATGGAATGGAACACAATAGAACCAATTCCATTCTATACCACTCAATCCTTCAATTTTTCATTCCCCCCAGTTTGGGAGGTATTATCCAATGGAATGAAACCTGTGTCTTGAAATTTTACTATTCTACCCTCATTTTATTTGCCTCTTCCTCCACTCAATCACAATATCCCGTTTTCTCCATTTCTTCCTACTAACTGCTCATCTCACTTTCTTCTTCTTTGGGCTGTTTTTTCAGCTTCAAATTATTTTATCTGTGAAAATTTTGTACTTTTTTTTTTGCGTATTATTGAATTTTAATTAGGTGGGGTGTGTTGAAATTTAATTATATAATAAATGGGTTTTGTTTGATTTTGTAATGTGTTGGATCTTGAAACTCTGTGTGGAGTTTTATGGGTTTGTGTGGTCCTTCTTGTTAAGGTCGTAGGGTAGTGGTTCGGTTTTGTTTGTTTTCTTTCTCAATTTATTTTGATAATTGATTTTCATGTCATTTGGTAATAGTTTTGCAAATTATATATGACATTTGCCTTTTATGTGCTTTTTCAAATACTCATATTACTGGTTTCTTCTTCTCATGGTTTATGCGGATCTTCAAACTCTTTCTTCAACCAGTTTGTTGGTGAATTGCATTCAAAAGTTTATATTCATTTCAATTAAATTCTATCGTGTTCAAGTGGGATTGGATCACTCATACATCAGTATTAGCAGCCATTGTTTGATACATACATACATACATACATACATATATATATATATATATATATATATATATATATATATAATCATAATATGGAACTTATTTTATAAGGGTATAAATGGAAAAAATATACTGTAACTAACTTTATTCCATCCACTATCCAAACAATAGAGTGGTATCCTTGTTCTGTTACATTGTAAAATATTCAAACACTGGAATGGAATATATATTCCATTCGGTTCCATTCCATTCTGTTCATTTAAATTCCGCTCTATTTCGCTCTCTTCCATCAATCTAAACAGAGCCTTAGGGATGCAGTGTTGTTGCACGCGCCGCGGAGTTCGTATCTATAATTTCTCTAATCTCTTCATCCATTCTGAGAGTCGGAGATCTGAAAACGACATGCGTTTGGTGTTTTCAGCGCTTATTGGGGATTTCAACGTCCATTGTATTGCAGTGTTATAATCGTGAACGCCACGTAACAAAACAAAGTGAGAAGGGAAGAGCAAGAGAATTGGAAACAGTTGGCGCCACTGAGAAAAAAGAAAGTTAAGAGGCAGAACAATAAAAAGGAGAATGAGGCTGCTACGGTGACAAGGAAGAATGTAAATTTAGGGTTTGTCTTTTTTTTTTTTTGGAAAATTAAGGTTTTGTAATAACTTACTTCCATCATATTTAAAAAAAAAAAACTTACTACCATCATGTTAAAAAAAAAAAATTGCTTCCACCTAAAAATATAAAGTTAACAAATCTATTCTCATTTGCTTTTGACAAAAAAATAAAAATAAATCATTGTCTAGCTACTCTTTCATGTAATTCATTACTTCATTTTTTTCACATTGAAAAGAATATCAAGCAAAAACTTTTTCTTGAGTTCTTTACAAAGGCTACAAACTAATCAAACAAAATTGCAAGAAAATTCAAGAATCACCAAGTGTGAAAGCAAGTTAAGTCAAAACTAGTGTACTACTCAAGTGGTGAAAGGAAATTGATTGCAAAGATTTAGAAGTTATCTAAGAAAAAGCATAGGCTTCTCCAAAAATTGATTGTAAAGGTGTCAAATGTGAGGTATTATATCAACTTCCCTTAAATAGCACAATACTCTGAAGGGTAATACAATCTCAAACGGAGAAAAGCAACTGCCAAATTTGACGGATTAGCAGAGCCCAAACCCAAAGCAACGAACACCCACAACATAATCTAGCGCGAACCAGTATTGCAAAAACTGAATGAACGATTCCAAAACTCAATGAAGCATAACATGACCACAAAGAAACCTGCAACATAAACACCATACTATATGCAGAAAACAAACATGGCCACACTTGTGAGGATAGAACCGCAAGTGATAGAATTACATAAACATTAAAATAAAAATATGGAGGTCATGCTTTTCATGCCAACAAATAAGCTCGACATTGCAAAATCAATTTAAGTCTTTAAAATCATTTTCGGCTCTCTCCCAACCATGGTAGTTAAATCTCAATTTTATTTTAATCTTAAAATTTTACGATTTTGCAATTATACTTGCCCTCAACGATTATGAGGTACACAAAATCTTACTTTGATGGAATCCTGTATAATCTACTTTTCTTCGAAACAATTATATGATTATGGCCGCAGTGGTGGAACTACAGAGACAACTTTAGTTGTTGTTTTGTTAAAGACTAATGAGTTTGATGTGTTATGCTGCTATTATGTGTGTATTAGTGTTTTAATTACATGAGCATTCAATTTTAATTGGGTAAGTGTTATATTCTTAGGAATTTAAATTTACATGAGTATTTCAAATGTAATTTAAGGGATCTAGTCTCACTATTACCTAAAATCTCGATTTTAACTACCTTATTCTCAACAATGAAACCAAAACATGCATTATAGCAAAACACTAAGACCACATAAATCAATAAAAACATCTTTAGCACAATAAGATCTATAAAAACAAAGTTTTAATGCAAGCACAATCAACAAGTCTTCAAATCATTCTTCATCAATCGTCATCATCTTTAAACCCTCAAGCAACTTAACCCCTTCCGGAGCCTCAAAGGCATACAGCTTATCTTGATAACATTCACACAAATTTTGCAGATTACTAGTCATGGTTGCTGAAAAGAAGAGGTTTTGCCGGTTTTCTGGTAAGCACCGAAAGATAAATTTCAACTCCTCCTCAAAACCACCATCCACGAGTTGGTCTGCTTCATCCAATACAAGAAACTGTAGAAGCAAGTGTTAGGCACAAGCGTACAGCATAATCATAATAATGTAATCTATATCTAGAATGTTTCAAAACAAAGCAATGCATTCAAGAAAAGAAACAAAAATCACAAAACTCATCATTATCATTATTACCTTAGTATTGGCGAAAATTTGAGCGATTTCAGGATTATCCTCAAGCAAAACCTTGAGCCTCTGGGGAGTGGCGATAACAATGTGAGGCCTGGTGACCAATCTTTTTACCTGGCTACCATTGTCTAAACCACCCACAACCACCGTAAGGGTGAGGTGGAGCGAATACCCAAGGATCCAAAACTGGTGAGCCAGCTGAACCGCAAGCTCACGAGTGGGTGTCAGTACGAGAGCAAACACACCGAAAGGAGCTTCCCCCGAGGCGTTGGAGAATAGGAAGCGCAAAGGCTGCCGTTTTACCACTACCAGTCTCATCAATTCCAATTACATGACGGCCTTCTAGAATCTTTGGGATGCAGTGTTGTTGCACACGGAGTTTGTATCCAGAATTTCTCTAAACTCTTCACCATCCATTCCGAGAGTCCGAGATCTGAAAACGACATGGGTTGGTGTTTTCAGTTTTATCAACGTCCATTATTTTGCAGTGTTATAAACGTGAATGACAAGGAACAAAACAAAGTGATAATGGAAGAGGAGGCTGCTATACGGCGATAAAGAATGTAAATTTAGGGTTTGTCATGTAGTGTATTTTTTTCTCTAGGAATAATATATATTTTTCTAGAGCAGGGTTTGTCAAGTAATATAAAATACATTCTTTCAAACAAAAAAAAAAGTACATGAATTTGGGCTGTCTGTTTTTTATTCCTTCCAATTTTACTCTTAATCTAAAGTATTTTATTTACAATTTTATCTTTTTATTACTTAAATTTTCAATCAAAAAATTAGTTAAGTCCTATTAAAATAGGAACAAACCTCACTAAAATAGGAATAATATTATATATAACAGTGTATAAAGCGAATATGAGATTTTTAGTTATATTATTTATTAATCCAATTATACGCGTAACAAATTTTTCTATAATAATGTTAAATTGTTTATAACTTACACGTGTTAACTCAATAAAAAAGTGAACAGAAGCCAGTGGGCGTGGATTTTAGAAAGAAGAAAAATTTCATCCGGATTTTTTAATATTTCTTTTACCAAATTTTCTCCTAATTATTCCATGTCTTTATTTGTTCCTTTCTACAATCGAATTTCTTAATCACACAAAATTTGATAGGGTTAGAACCGAGGTTGATTATGAAAATATCAATCTCTTCAATGCTTTGATAAGCTGCGTTTTTCTAATACAAATCACCCAAATTTTCACAGCTCACTCTATCCAATAAAAGTTCAATTCTCTATCATCCTACTAAATAAAATTATATGATTTGCATGAGTCTTAAAAAAAATGAACGAGCCCCTCCAAAATTAAAGTTTATTTATTTTTTTTCGAATCGATACCAATTGTGTCACTGTTTTACTCATGAAAGCAATGTCTTGTTTTTTTTTTTATCAACAAATTTTATTTAAAAACCAAATCCCTGCTCAAGATGAATAGAGACTGGTGATTCAGAGAACACAAACTAAAGGCGTCGCATATAGGCGGAACACCCGAAATAAACACCATAAAAGACACCCTTACACACACCCTAGCTAAGCCTTACATTCAACACACATGAGGACAACACCCACCAAAATAAACATCACCCCGCCTAAAACAGACTTCTTAACGAAACAACCGTTGAAAACGATACACAAAACCATCCATAGAGCAATGTCTTGTTAATGAAGAGCAATGTCTAATGTCTTGTTAAAGAAAGTAAGGGCGACCATAAGCTTCTTAGGCGACAATCATATATGGTATTTTGACCTTCAAGTATTATTCAAAGAGGAATGATATTTTGACAACTATTTTTAAACAACTTTCATTGACAACTTTTTTCCTCTCTTCTTATTGGACAATAACAATAGAGAGAGAGAAAAGGAAAGAGAGAGAATATACAATGAGAATATAAGAGAGATAGTTGTTTAAAAATTGTTGTTCAAATATCATTTCTCTATTCAAATGACCTTTAAAATAAAAAAATAAAAAAATGAGGCAATTGTAAATCATTTATCAAAGCACTCCATAAATGTTCAACTACTGAAATATTGTATTAATCAAAACTTTAAACTCTAGCATCAACAACATTTAAAATTTGAGACTTATCATAGATTAGAAATTTATCATAAGCTAGTTCATCGCATTCCTAATCTAGTAGTGTAAGGCAGAAAGGAGCATTACACTTGTTTAGCTTAATAATATTAAATTACATTAGTGCACTGAACCCTGCATATGCATGAGCTTTAATGCACCTGATTGCCCTTTTTGTTTAATAATATTCAATTTAATTACATGATTTATAGCTTGGCTGAATTTAAGATTTGTAGGTATAACAAAAACACACTACAGTGCAAGCTTACGATGCAGAAAACAAAGAATTTTCTTTTTTATTATGAAGCAGCTAGAGAGAGGAGTAAAATTGACAACTAGTATATAATAACTGGAAATTCGGATATCTCAAAGTCTAACTTTAAACTGTATCAAATCAAACACCTTAAATGAACGATAACATAACCCATAACAATCCCTTACTATCTATAAATTCTATTATGCCATTCCCACGACAAAGGTTACAACATTATCTA
>Ga0315915_1008078_pt1 | contig 12376 bp, 7 predicted proteins | sample MpolbnodulesMG_FD_207738 | JGI IMG/M metagenome (GOLD analysis project Ga0315915, IMG submission 207738) | Medicago polymorpha root nodule microbial communities from Los Angeles, California, United States - branched nodules | ecosystem: Host-associated > Plants > Roots > Nodule | place: USA... | reverse complement strand
CATCACACGCATCCTTCTCCGCCACAACATGAACAACGAAATCAACCATCTTCTTCAACTCACCACATCACACCATTCCCACATTTCAATTCTCAATATCTTATCCCAATCACCCCACCATCTCGATTTCGCTTTTTCCCATTTCAAATCCCTCAGAACTTATTTCCCATCAACCCCTCTTCCTCTTCAACTCTACCACCTCCTCCTCCGTTCCAGCCTCCAACAGAATCGTCCACATTACGTTACTTCGTTGTACACTGACATGATTCAAACCGGTGTTAACCCGGAAACATATACTTTTAATCTTTTGATTCAGTCGTTATGTGAATCCAACGCGCTTGATCATGCACGTGAACTGTTTGATAAAATGCCTGAAAAGGGTTGTCAGCCTAATGAGTTCACTGTTGGGATACTTGTTCGTGGGTTTTGTCGAGCTGGGAGAACTAAACAGGCAATGGAGTTTGTTGATGGGAAGATGGGAGGGAATGTTAATAGGGTTGTGTATAATACTCTTGTGTCGAGTTTTTGTAAACAGGATATGAATGACGAGGCGGAGAAATTGGTTGAGAGGATGACGGAAAAGGGTTTGTTACCTGATGTTGTTACGTTTAATTCGAGAATATCTGCGCTTTGTAGAGCGGGGAAGGTTTTTGAGGCGTCAAGGATTTTTAGGGATATGCAGATGGATGGAGAATTGGGACTTCCTAAGCCGAATGTTGTTACTTTTAATTTGATGCTTAAGGGATTTTGTCAGGAAGGGATGATGGAGGAAGCTAGGTCTTTGGTTGAGACTATGAAGAAAGGTGGGAATTTTGTTAGTTTGGAGAGTTATAATACATGGTTGTTGGGTTTGCTTAGAAATGGGAAGTTGTTGGAGGGTCGATTGGTTCTTGATGAAATGGTGGAGAATGGTATTGAACCGAATATTTACTCGTATAATATTGTGATGGATGGGCTGTGTAGGAACCATATGATGTTGGATGCTAGAAGGTTGATGGATTTGATGGTGAGTAATGGTGTTTACCCGGATACTGTTACTTATACTACTCTACTACATGGATATTGTAGCAAAGGGAAGGTTTTTGAAGCCAAAGCTGTTCTTAATGAAATGATTAGGAAAGATTGTCATCCAAATACTTATACATGCAATACGTTGCTGAATAGCCTGTGGAAAGAGGGAAGGAAGTCAGAGGCTGAGGAAATGCTGCAAAAGATGAACGAAAAGAGTTATCAGTTAGATACCGTGACCTGTAATATCGTGGTCAATGGTCTGTGTAGAAACGGAGAATTGGAGAAAGCAAGTGAAGTTGTAAGTGAGATGTGGACTGATGGAACAAATTCCCTTGGTAAAGAAAACCCAGTTGCTGGCCTAGTTAATTCAATCCATAATGTATCGACCAATGTGCCTGATGTGATCACTTATACAACCTTAATTAATGGACTTTGCAAGGTTGGGAATCTAGAGGAAGCCAAAAAGAAATTTATTGAGATGATGGCGAAAAACTTGCACCCTGATTCTGTGACCTATGATACGTTTGTATTGAATTTCTGCAAACAAGGGAAGATATCATCGGCTTTACGTGTGTTGAAAGACATGGAGAGAAATGGTTGCAGCAAAACTCTTCAAACTTATAATTCATTGATCTTGGGGTTAGGAAGTAAAGGGCAAATATTTGAAATGTACGGATTGATGGATGAGATGAGAGAAAGAGGAATACATCCAGATATTTGCACTTACAATAATATGATCCATTGTCTTTGCGAAGGAGGAAAAACAAAGGATGCCACTTCTCTTTTACATGAAATGTTGGATAAGGGAGTAGTCTCTCCCAATGTATCTTCCTTCAAAATATTGATTAAAGCATTCTGCAAGTCTGGAGATTTTAAATTAGCATGTGAACTTTTTGATGTAGCTCTGAGTGTATGTGGCCACAAAGAAGCCTTGTACAGTTTGATGTTCAATGAATTACTTGCTGGGGGGAAACTATCTGATGCAAAAGAGCTATTTGAAGCTTCGTTAGAAAGATCTCTCTTATCAAAGAATTTCATGTATGAAGATTTGATTGACAAACTTTGCAAGGATGGAAGGTTAGACGACGCTCACGGCCTTCTTCAGAAATTGATTGATAAGGGATATTGCTTCGACCATTCATCGTTCATACCTGTGATTAATGGCTTAAGTAAAAGGGGAAACAAACAGCAAGCTGATGAACTAGCAAGGATAATGGAATTGGCTTTAGAAGATAAAACTTCTGATAGGACTTACCGAAATGGAAACTCCATCTTTCATCGAAAATTACACAAGGATGGTGGAAGTGATTGGCAGGATATAATTAACAGGTATGACCATATGGTAGTGAAGATAGTCTTTTCATTCCACTTTTGGGTTCTGTTCTTTTATAAAAAGATGTTTTTAACTAGATAGTTTGGGTTCTCTTGGATTAATTATTTACGCAGTTCATTTCTTTGTTCATGGTTACTGTTTCCGAAATCCGCATCATTAATTTCTAAATGCGACTATTAGTCACCCTAAACATGATATGTGTTGAACTTTTGTCTCATAAAGTCATGTTTGGATGAGTTGAAGACTAACATGTGATAAAATGTGTGCATTCATTGCTTTACCAGCATTTGTTTGACAGTTTACAACTCAACAGGGTTGACAATCTCACATAAACATATATGCTTACTATTGTTTGAATTGTCTTCATCTTTGAAAGAGTTGCTTTATGGTGTGACATTTAAAGTTATCTCGTATTATTATTTTCTTCCATTTCGAATATGTAAGTTATATTAAATATAAACATGGATCCGGATATTATCTAGGAAATTTTGATTGTCATGAGTTCTGCGTCTATGGCTTTTTAATTATTGTAATCCATTCCTTTATGCTGCTCATTCTTCAATATTTCCTAATGATATGTTTCCTGTTACTGTTTTTTTTTTTTTTGTGACAAAATGTTTCCTGTTCACAGGGATGTTGACAGTAATATCGCATTGAAAACTCTGAAGCGTGTAGAAAAAGGCTGGGGTCAAGGAAGTATATCGAGTTTACTGCCTCAAAAGAATGATTTTCTTGATTACTAAGGTATCGGTTTATGTTGGTTTGAGGTTGAAGATATTGAAGACCTATTTGTAAGTAAAGCAAGTTTTCATTTTTTAATTATCATTCCTTTCAATCCTAAGATATAAGCAACACAGATATTGATTCAAATTCCACTTTATGAATTCCATAAACATTGACTGTAAACGTTTCTCCATCTTGTATGTAAAGACAGTATAGTGAATATTAACTCGCTGGCAAGTAAACAGAAAATTTGTTCGATTATTGTTGGGTCAAAATGTTTTAATTCAAGAAAAGCATGACACTCAAATTATTGAAAATAATAATTGAACACAAATAGAGTAGAGTAGACAACGACATTATTACCTAAATGACCTTACAAATAGAGTAGATATTTTCAAAGCATTTATTTATATTAACTTTCAACTAATATAGCATGATTTTGGTGCAATAGAGTAGAGTAGACAACGACATTATTACCTAAGTGACCTTACTAATAGAGTAGAGTAGACAATGACATTATTACCTAAATGACCTTACTAGTTACTACCACTGAAAAGAGTAGTACCTAAATGACCTTACTAGTTACTACGACTGAAAAAAATATGAAAATCTGAAGGGACTAGGTAGTAGTGCAACCAACACACTCTAGATTCCTACCAAATGTAATTTGCAAGATCCTAATTCCTAACTAAACATTGGTTGAAATAAGTTGGAACCACTGGCTTTGGGGGTTGTCCAAACATGAAGAATCATTATCATCTATGCAGATGCATTTTCTGGTCACTATCTTGGAGGAATCTGAATCCATTTCCAAGCACAAAAGGGTTCCGTTCCCATGAGAGGTGGCCAAGTGAAGACCAGTCTTTGAAACAGATTTCCAGGAACTTTGCGGCGACAAGCAATGTTCTGAGAGGGTTGCTGGAAGCCCTTCACCCCCTGCCTTTAGACACATAGCAGAGTCCATCAACCTTATTGGAGAACCATCTCCCTCAAAACTCCATTCGCTATGACTCTTGCAATCTCCCAATACAAGTTCATTGTTACTCTCATTCACGTGAGCACACTTACCGGTCAATGGATGGAACATTATATGAGACTTTGAGAGGTTTGAAGTTGGATCTGCATAAGTAAATCACATAAACACACATTTTAGGCATAAACTCTGAGTGCATTTGAAAAAGCTGTTTTAAGATTATTTTGGTAAACACATAATTTAGCCGATCACTCAAACAACTCTATGACACAATGATAATAAGTTGTGCATATAATGTATTGTTTTTTGTGCACATTTTTATGTGAATGTGATAATATATGAAGTATGTATGTATTTATATATCATATCATATGTACCTTGAACTTTCTTTTGGAGAAGCTGAAATTTCTGAGGGAATTTTGGGTCCCTGTAATTTTTCCAATCATAGTCCATTACAGCATATGTCTCACCAGCCCCAACACTGCCTTCTCTAAAATAGTAGCTTCCACCAAAAGACCACAAGCTCCAATCCAAGTCAACAGAGACAGCATAAGACACAAAGCATGGCATGAATTTGTTGTCCACGGCATTGCCACCAGTCATGTCATATCCAAATTCACTTATGAATAAAGGTACTGGATTGCTACCACTAATGAGAAAACCAGCTTGGTCCTTTAAATTTTCAATGACAGAGGCACAAACCCAATTCATTGGTTGCAAATTCCACCTATCTTGGTTTCCTGAGAAGGAATAAATGTGTGCCTCGTACACTAATTTATTGGTGAAGTTTAGATCAAGGGTCTTTTTCTTCAAGAAGGAAAGGTCATTGTCAAAGTTTAGCCCTGAAATAACGATTAATAAATCTGGGTTGTGTTTGTGAATTGTGCTTGCTCCTTGGGTTACGTACTTGTACCAATCGGGCAAATTTTGACGTCCACCTCTTAGCTCATTTCTCAAGTCCATGGCTATCACCTATAGATAACAACATATAACAGCAAGAAAAGAATAAACAAGATGCGTCAATGCAAAAGAAAAAAAATTAAAAAAAGTTCCTTCACACTATTGTTAAAATATAACCATTACTTGTCGAAAAAGTACAACCATTGCTAAAACAAAAAATAATAATTATAACTATTTTTTTTTATTAAAGAAGTATAAGAACTTATTTTAGGCTTAAATATATCAATCTATTCAACTGCGAAATATAATGTTAAGAATTTAATGGACAGAGTTTAAGATACATATGCACTATTTTACATCATCATCTAATCATATTTTATCGCAGAGAACGATGTATGTTTGTTGAGATGTTTTAGGAAGTAATATTGTGTATATCCATTTCTTTTCTTTTACAAGTTCTTTCACACAGACGAGACATATGTGTGTTTGTTGAGACATTTTAGAAAGTAATACTATGTGACACAATATTTAGATATGGCTGAAAATTTCTACCAAAAAAAAAAAAGATATGGTTGGAATGACCACAGTGCATATCCATTTTTTTTAAAAAGTTTTTTCACATAGACAAATATGTTTGTTGAGATATTCCAGGAAGTATTATGAGGGACAATATTTAGATATGATTGGAATGACCATACACCATAATGCATATCCCTTTTTTTACAAGTTCATATGTATATCCATTAAGCTTTACATAATTTCTTAAAATTAACTTAATTGTTCAAGGTATTTGTTAAAATATTTTAAAATTCATATATAATTTCTGAAAAGTATCTAAAATTTTAAATAAATTCTTACTGTCTAAGAGAAGTTCACAGACTTCTATCCTCTTCTAATCTCTCTTCATAGTCTCTGTCTCTCTTTCTTCATTGTTTATTAATATTAATTCTTTAATAATTGCCCCTCCACCCTTAATTTTTGTGTGATGGAAAGACATAAGAAAGTTTAGATTATAAAAAAAAAAATATTTGTATTGTAAATTTTCAAAAATTACATAGACTAGCATAATAATTAAACAGAAAACATCATATCGAAAAGAAAAAAAAAAGTGAACTTGATCATGGTTTTGTGATTACTTACATTGGGTTTTCCCTTGAAGTGCTTAGCTATAAAAGCCAAACCTTGAAGCCATTCATCAGGATGAAAATGCCTATCACCAAAGAATCCATTCTGATCATTATTATCACAACACCAATCTGGCATACTAACATGATTATCAATAAGCACCATAACACCTTTTTCTCCAAGAGCATCAATGGCAGCTTCATAAGCTTGAACATGTGTCATGTTCAACATTAAAGGGTTATGTTTCTCAATAGCCGATACGACATCCTTAGGTATATCGAGACTATAAAGTGTATCTCGAATTGTATCATTTGCATGTCGTGTGAACATGTAAGTAGCATAAGACAAACGGACACAGTTGAAACCTGACTTAGCAATTTGATTAGCTATGTCTTGTATAGGCAATTTGTCAAGACCTTCAACAAGCATTGGCGTTGCATGTCCAACCCAATGTGCACAAGTTAGTTTCATTCTTTCTCCTGTTGCATCATCTATGATCCATCTCTTTTGAGTTGAGAGTGGAAATGAGTTGCAACAGTACGAGGTTAATATGGCTATGAAAATGGTTGAAACTAACAAAAGGGATGATTTGCTCATTTTGTTGTTTTTACTCTAGCTTTCAATGAATGTGTCGTTTACTCTCTTCTAGTGTGTTTATATAGTCATATTTTTTGACAAATCTAAAAAACTAAACGATAAAGTGATATACATAAATTTTAAAATTGATCTTTATCCATTTTTAAATTTAAATTTATTCAAAATGTAAGGTTCTTTTTGTGTTTAGCCATTTACTTTTGGATTAAGTTAATAGTTATCATTTTTGAGTAAAAAAAAGGCAACTTTAGAAGTTTGGATTAGTTGAGTAGAAACAGCATGTTTAAGTGTTTGGATTAATAGCTCTCAACAAAGTTACCGTAGTTATCCGTTTTTTTTAAAAAAAATTACCGTCGTTATCTGATAGGTTTTATTATATTAATTCATGTCTAGTTCATCGGGTAAAAATATTTTTATTTTTCATTTTCTAAAATTTGTTTAATTTTAGTTTTTAACGAGGAAATGCTAAACTCCATAAGTAAACAATTGTGTATTTTTTTGGTAGAAAGTAAACAATTCTGTGCAATTTTGTGAAACAATAGAATAGCAAAAATCTTATTTTTTTTCGCATTACCTTTAACTGGCATTTCATCTTCCCTCCATAACAAAATTGATTTTAACAATCTCACGTAGGCATGGTAATGGGGCGGGGTGGGGACATGTTTTACCTTCCCTGCCTCCATACCCTAATCTCATATACTTACCCGTTATCTTACCCATACCCAACGGGAATGAGAAATCGAATCTGATCTTGGTCCCCGACGGCTTCGGGTATACCCATCCTATCCTCATCTCCGCAATGAATTTTTTTTTTAATAAAAATAAAAATATTTTTCATCCCCGAGCGCAATGTTGTAATGCATTATCCATGATAGTGATGATGGCGATTGATGGCTATGGTGATGGAGAAGAGAGAGGCCGATAGTGTTAGATATGGAAGGAGATAAGAGTTAACTATGATAACTGAGTGTCATCTCAAAAATTGAGACTCTAACTGTGTAAGTGAAATGATTTATGATTTTGATTTCTATTTATATAAAAGGGGTAATAAATTGATTTTCTACATTTAGGACGGGTTTGAGTGTAGGTTCGGGTTGGGTACCTATATCTCGGTTACCTGTCTCATACCCGTGTTTTGAAATCAGGGAAAACCCAAACCCATACTCAAACCCAGTCAAAGTAGGGAAAACCTATCAAGTCGGTTCGGGCGGGTACACGCGGGTATGAGTTTTGTTGTCATGTCATTCTCACATGTTCTTATTAGCAAGTTAAAACAAATGCATGCTTTAGAAAATGAAAAATAAAAGACTTAAATGCACTTTTGATCCATCTATTTTTAAAAAATAAAAATAGTTTTGATCCCCTATCTTAAAACCCAATTTTTTGGTCCCCAATTTTGATTTTTCTTGAGCTTTGGTCTCCCTACTTTATTACATCCTTCCTCTAATAGGTGGTGGTCTGATTCCAAATCTATACCTCATTCACTACTAAAGTTTTAAAAACTTAGACAAAATATCTCCAATTAAAATTACTTAAAGGCAAAATGCTCCCTAAAATTACACATTTGTGATGTAAAAATCGTAAAAATACTCCAAATTACCTGTCCTTAACCTAGACAAGTCACAAACTACTTGATAGAAGAAGCATTTTGACTGGTATAATTCACTTTAAAAGAGGAACTTGGTATTTCGTAATTTTAAAATCTAATATCGGTCAATGGTCACAATTTCGAATCTTATTCTTATTCTTTATAAGTTACATATTGGACTAGTATGAACATTCATACCATGTGACCCCTAATATTTTAGTTTGATATGAAATGAAAATTCCTTGAGTGCAATTGCAGAGACAAATCTATCAAGTCGGTTAGGATCACAATGGATGGAAAAGCTCTCAAAATACATGTATTAATTTGATATTACCATCTAAATATTTCATTTAACTGTTTAATTGATTTCTAATATTGTCTTGTCTTTAACGTAGACAAGCCACATACTACTTGATCGATGGAGCATTTTGACTTGCATGATTCACTTTAAAAGAGAAACTTGCTATTTTGTAATTATAGAATCTAAAACTAGTTAATGCTCAAAATCTTGAATCTTACTCTTCTTTTTTTTGTGAAGTAGTCTAGTGGATAGAATTCACCTTTTTCAAGGTGAATAAGTGGGGTGTCCGGGGTTCGAACCCCGGCCTCTACATATAACAATGCATGTCCATGCCAACTGAGTTATGCTCACAGAGACATTCTTTATAAGTTACATACTGGACTAGTATGAACACTCATACCACGTGACCCGTAATATTTTAGTTTGATGTGAACTGTAAAGTCTTTTCGAGCAACTTCCTAGACTAATCTAATGAGTTGGTTATGATCACAATGGATGGAAAAAGAAAATCTAAAAATGCGTATAATAACTTGATGTTGCATACTTTTTTTTTAAATAAAAAAATACACATAAATTTTGTTTATATCTAACCAATTTTTTTTCTTCAAATTTCTAATTTTAATCTAACATCTTTTTTCAACTTATTAATTTAATATTAATTCAAATTTAAAAATTATATATTGTTTTTATGCATGTGGCCACTTCCATGTTAATTTCCATAATTTTTTATCTTTGCAAAATTAACTTTTTTTTTATTATCTATCAAAAATATCTCAATTGCAAATTTCAACATAGTATCTTTATATTCTAATTTTGTAAATAGATTTTAATTGGTTATCACTTTTTATCTTTTAGCAATAAATTTCCTTTCAAAGGAAAAACTTTTAACAACATATTTAGATTCAAATTTTAACTACAAAATAATTTGATTCAATAAGTTTAATTTTTTTTACTTTTTTTTAAAAATATTTTATAATTTTATAATTTGTTTATTATGGACATGTACTATACTAGCACATTACCAATATTTTTAATTAAACAATTGATATTTTTACGTAGTATAAACGTATGTACACAAATTACACATCTAACTATCATTATACATTGCGTGTAGGGATATCATTATATGTATCTCTTAATTTATTTTGTTTATGTGTACTCGTTAAACTATTCACTTTGTGTTAATGGTGGATTTTATCCGCGGATATCATACATATAATTTTTTTTTGTCATCTCTAACTATTGCTACTATTACTATTATCTTTTTCCTTCATAAGTCTATTATTGTATTCCGTTAATCTTTTTATTTATTTATATACTTTGGGTTCTTTTAACAACTAATTGCTAACATTTATCATTAAAAAAATCCTTTATTTTAAGGACAAAACTTACGCCCATTTCTTACATGTATTGCTAACATTTTAATGATTATAACAAACTTTGAGACAATTGTAGATTAGAGAAATCATAGGTAGTTATGAGTATTTTATGTGAAGTATCACACAAAAAGCGTTTATAGAAATGGACATAAGTTTTATCCTTATTTTAATTCTAGCAAAAAACTTAGGTGCATTTTCTTAGGTGATTTTCATTTTTATTTTGGTGATGAGATAATTTTCATATGGTTCCTAAATAAAGTACTCATGAAAATTGTATTTTTAGCTAAGAATCACACGAAAAACACATAAAGAAATTCACATGAGTTTTGTCATATTTCAAACTATTTATCTGTTTCTCAGTTTTCTCCTTCATTAAATTTCATTTTAAATTATATTTAATTTATCATAGATTTTGTCAAATTTAATAAACAATTAATTTTTTTAATATTAAATTAATAAACAATTCATTTTTTAAATATTTAATTGATAGACAAAATTTTATATGATTATTTGATTAAATTATTTATTTTAATCAATATCATATAATTATACATAACTAATTTTGTTTGCCTACATGTGCTCATTACTTTCATTATAAACATGTACTCTTGATAATTTTTCAGTTAAGATTTATTTATTTTATATTTTATTTCAAAAACTAGATATCCGGCCAAATTACCGACTAATCTGAGGAGTCAAATTCCATCGTCCACTTTTGAAGCCCGATTTAAACCCATATGTTAGGTATATATTAATAGTTTATTTGATAGATTATGGTTATATCACCAACAAAAAAATTACCGGTGACAATCTTTTTTCTTTTTTTGCTTTTGAGTTTTATGGATTTTCAATAAATATTATACATATAATACAATCACTAATATTATAGATAATTTTATAAGTTTGTTTTCATAGGGATTGTCTCCATCTCAACGCGACAATTTAATTATAATAAGGATTTAATAAATAGGGGTATATAGATCATATTTTGAGTTTAATTGAAAAAAAAATTGTTTTGAAAAATAACTGAGATAAAGTGATCAAGTCTTTCGAATCAATTAATTCTCACCGTTTGGTAATTGCACATAGTCTCTATAATTATTCTCCTAATTTCACAACTAATTAACAAAATAGTTTTTATCAACCTTTTACTCAGAACTCTCTTCTAAAGCTACAACACTCTAATCTCTTAGGTGAGTCTGTAACCGTAATTGTTGAAGGTTTGATACGAACATTAATTTAAATGTCATAACTCAACAATTATCTATCTCTACCTTAATCTGTTGAGTTAATCAAATTTCCTAGGTCAAATTTAAAAGCTATGGCTAGTAGACATTTAAATTCCATTCATATATTTAAAAAATTAGGGTTAGTAGTCATTCATAAACATATAAAAGGCAATACACTCAAGCAAATATAAATAAAACTAGGTTTATAATTGTATTGAAAAGAGTTTATATAATCATATGGTCCAAACCGCTAAAATTAAAATCATCCAAGACCTTATCAAAGAAAATTAACTACACATAATCAAATGAATAAACAACATAGTAAAGAAAGTAAACATAGTAAAAAAAACCATGATAACGAAAGGAAACACCAATGATGATGGCGTGAACATGAAACGAAAGTTTTGACGACAGTGATCGGAATCGGAGGTTCTTCAACGAGAAATACATGTTTCTCGAAACAAACCATAAGGAACTAACACATATGCGTGTGTATTCTTTTGTAATAGTGTTAATGTTATATAGTTCTACACTTTTTCCTTTCAAAACCAATCATATATATATGATATTTTTCTTCCGAAACGTGATATCTCGCAACGTGTCCTTTTGTTGTAATTTCCTGAACCCTTTCCAATTGCATTGGGTCAAAAACCTTAGGTCAAAAGTCTAATTCCTTTTATCAATTTAGAGCCTAGTGTTGCATGTTTTTGCTTTCTTTTCTTTTATAGTCTTGTGCTGCTAACTTATTTAAATAATAAACTACTTACATTATAAATAAAAAACGACCATTTATTTAAAATGAATCTAAAAATAAATACTAAACTAATAGAAATAGAGTAAAAACTTAAATAAAAAGACTCTAAAAATATTATATGATAGATTGTCATCAATAATTTTTCAACTTAGATAGCTAGGATTTATTTATTTTATATTTTAGTTGTTTTATTTTGAAAACTCAATATCCGACCAAATGACCGACTAATTTGAGGGGTCAAATCCCACCTCCCACTTTCAAAACCCGATTTAAACCCATATTGTAGGCATATATTAATAGTTTATTTGATAAAGGCTTAATTGCACTTTTCCCCCAATCTTTTGCTAATTGTACGATTTTGCACCCCATCTTTTTGCCCCCTTTCTGGTTAGATGGAGCTTCTTGTGTTTAATTGCACTTTTACCCCTATCTTTTTGCCAATTGTGCAATTTTACACCCCCTCTTC
>Ga0315915_1008074_pt1 | contig 12382 bp, 5 predicted proteins | sample MpolbnodulesMG_FD_207738 | JGI IMG/M metagenome (GOLD analysis project Ga0315915, IMG submission 207738) | Medicago polymorpha root nodule microbial communities from Los Angeles, California, United States - branched nodules | ecosystem: Host-associated > Plants > Roots > Nodule | place: USA... | reverse complement strand
GAGTTCTATTTTATGTGGGACCCCCACACTCTATTTTTTCAATTCACACAACATTAGATCAAAGTATAATTACTTGGTGTTTAATCTTCCAATTTATTTTCCAACATCACACTAATGTTCCAACAATCCCCCACTTGAATTTAAAAAAATGGTTTCAATAATAACGTCAAAACGTTTCTATAAGGTTGCTAATAAACAAATGTGTCGCCTACAACTTGAACCTTTGCATAGCGGATAATATTCTGATCTAACAAGAGTTGCTTACAACATTGAACTCTATCTCGGACATAAAACCCGCACACAAACCTTTTCTTAAGGTGTATTTGAAAAGCCCGTGCGTTTTTGGCCATGCACGCCTATCCCGGTTTTAACGAACGCTCTGGGTATTCTGCCCCGAATACCATAGGAACCGGCCTCCATTCCACATTCGTATAGGTGAGTCTATCAAGAGCACTCTTGTAGCTATGTACTCCACTCTACATAGAGTATAGATCTCATAAAGTGCATGGAATGATATAAAAAATTCATGAGACTAATGATATTTTTAAGTCAATAAATAATGTATAAAATAATAATAAAAAGTTGGAATATTTTAATTCTAAAATTTTTATCTTCTAGTGTGTCATGTGGCGCGTAGTAACTGGTCCACGTGGTACACCATTAGTTTTGCTTTTTTTTTTTTTTTAAATTGGGAACTTAACAAAATGACTAATTGCAAAAAAAAAAAAAAGTGCAGGATTCAATGTCAAACAAAAAAAACTGCAGAGACCAGTACCAAAATACGGTGAAATTAGTTAAATATTAGAGAAATAATATATGAACATCTATTTTGCAACAACTACTTTGACAACCCTATAAATATAGGGGTATTTTTGTAAAAGCGTCATGTTTTGAAGCTTTTTTCCCCTTTGCTTTTATGACAATACCCCCTATATTCATAGGGTTGTCAAAATAGTTGTTGCAAAATATCATTACTCTATCTTTATATGTATAAGTATGTGTTGTTCGGGTTGCACTTGATGACATTAGTGACATTGTATCTATCTTTCTCACAACCAATCATTCTCTTTCATCAAAATTTATTTATTTTAATCGTTCATAGAGCATTCTCTCTTATCAAAATACATTAATGTCACAAAAACTCAATGTCACCTAAGGTAGACCTCCGAGAGCAACAACGAGTTAATGATTTAGGATTACAAAAAAAAAATAACATCTCTCACTTATATGTTACTCGATATCCATTTTTTCATCAAATATGGAATTTCTAACTCACAGTTGACACACCTACAATCTCCTCTTGAAGCGCGAGTCTGTTCATCTGGGGTTACTTTCAAATTTTTCATCCACATACACTTGCACTATTGGTGACCACCACATTATCAACATTCGCTACAAGGAGTTGATCATATTCAGTCAAACTGCCAGCTCTGAAACACTGAGAGATCTTCGTATTACTTAAGTTAATAGCAGCCATACAAGTGAATTAGACATCACATATTCACACAAAATAAAAAACTTGCATTCGGTAGATAACAACTATATATGTATTTAGAGAACCTTAGAGATATTAGGGGGTCTAAAGAGAAACATTCCTCTCAATGGGCCCAAACCCAACGGGCTTTTGAGAATCATAAATCGAATTTCACTAATTTATAAACTCTTTATTTAACCTTTTGTCACCATTTTCTTCTTTATTCGACTTTCATTGTTGCAGATAGATCTCTCTCTCTCTCTCTCCCAAACTTCACTCAACCAACCACAACCATGGTAATCTTCGATTGATTCTCTTTTATGGTTCATCGCAATCGTTTTCTACTTATTGATTCTCCCCTCACTGTTAATCTCACGCCATAATTGCTTTTCAATTCGTTTCTGTAGGCAAACATGGAGAATCTAGATGCAAAGATAGAGCAATTGCTCAACGTCGAGAAACAAATGCGTCTCGCCGGTGAAATAGTCGGCACGAGAAAAGCTGCAATCGACATCTTGCAACTCTGTTTTGAAGCCAAAGCATGGAAAACCCTAAATGATCAGATCGTCGTTTTGTCTAAACGACGCGGTCAGCTTAAGCAGGTATGAGTTGCAAATTGATGCGTTTTGTGTTAGGGATTAGGGTTTTGGTTTTATTTAATCGATTGATAGGTTTAGGGTTTTGGTTCGCTTGAAACTATGGTTTTTTTTTTCAATTGTAGATTGCTTATGGAAAATTGATCTAAAACTGTTTAGTTAGAAAGAGTTTTGGATTTATGTTGTTTTAGACTTCAAAGGTTTCAATTTCACTATATCCTATTAGTAATTTTATGAACTTAAAGAATATTAATTCAGTTTTGTACAACTTCTGTGTTAATAACACATGATTTCACTGTTCAGTTCAGATACTATGGTCTTTTTTGGATAAACAACTTATTGGCAGCTTATAGCACAAGTGCTTATTATTATAAGCACTCATGTATAAGCTTAATTAAGTTTTTCTGTAGGAAAAGATTATATAAATTTAACTTGTTTTTGTATATGTTATAAGTTGTTTTCATAAGCTATCTTGAAGAACTTATGAAATTACGCTGAAAAAAGCTTATGAGAAGTGTCATAAGCTGTTTTCCTAAGGTCTCCCAAATAGTCTCACGAAACTTATGTCAGTAGATAAGCTTAAATAAGTCAATCCATACAAGCCATATATTCTTGTTGTATAATTGATACTAAAAGTGAGATTCCGCTACTAATGAGCCTACTATATATTATCACAGGCTGTAACAGCTATGGTACAGCAGGCTATGCAGTATATTGATGAGACACCAGATATTGAAACTCGTATTGAACTCATCAAAACATTGAACAGTGTATCTGCTGGGAAGGTGAGCGCGTTGTGTATGAATTCTCCATTCTGTTTCATTATCTTCTCGCATCGCATTATCCATTTTAAAAGACACATGTTTTACCAATTTGTATGTTGTATTGTGTTCTTCTTAGATATATGTTGAGATTGAGAGAGCTAGGTTGGTCAAGAAACTTGCCAAGATTAAGGAAGAACAGGGGCTTATAGCTGAGGCCGCTGATTTGATGCAAGAAATTGCGGTCAGTGTGTACTTGTCATTTTTTTTTTTGCCTTCTGTATTTTGTTGTTTTTGGATGTAACTGATTAGTACAAATTATTTTGTCGTTTATCAGGTGGAAACTTTTGGTGCAATGGCAAAAACTGAGAAAATTGCATTCATTCTCGAACAAGTATGAGTCATTATTTTTTAGTGATGACAGAAATAGTAGGCTATTAATTAATTATGTTTCTAACAAGTTACTGATTTGGGAATCTTCTACGTTAAATTGTTTAGGTTCGATTGTGCCTAGACCGCCAGGATTATGTCCGTGCACAAATACTCTCAAGAAAGATAAGTCCTAGAGTATTCGACATAGATGCATCTAAGGAAAAGAAAAAGCCCAAAGAAGGTGATAATATGGTCGAAGAGGCTCCTGCAGATATTCCGTCTCTACTGGAGTTGAAGCAGATTTATTACGAGCTAATGATTAGGTAATTGATTTCTAACTTCCTGTTTCGTTGTAGTATTTCTTGTTTTATCTACTTGTTGTTACAAGTACTGTGGCTTGACTTTGTATTTTTGTCTCTTTTAGTTTATTTTATATAAATTGAATGTTGTGTAGATACTCTAAATTGTCCTGGTTTTCCGCGTTTTCAGTTTCATTAACTTTTGAGGATATGCTTTTGATGTTGGCTAACAGTGATGCATCAATGTCCTATACTTTTAATTTTGGAATCTGAAAGATAAGGCACAGTGCCAATGACCGCAATCTGTCTGACTGCAATTTTATTTATATTTGCAACATGCAATTGCGTGCACTCATTGTCTCTTAATCTACCTTGCTTGCTTTTACACAAATTTGCTTAAAGGTTAAATATATTTTAGAATATCACAACATCTTAAGATTTATGTCTCATCCTTTTTATCTATTATGAGTTTGAACTCTAGAGCTGTCAAACTCTCTGGTTATGGTCATCCTTCCTAACATTTGGATTCCCTGTCTTTTACCGTTGATACTGTTCTAAAATATAGTGAATATGTCATTCTCTGTAAATGTGTTCTTCAGCAAAGTCAAGTCTATTATTTTCATCGTAAATTGTAAATATTCCAATTCTTATCAATTGTCATCTATAATTATGCTGCTTTGTCGTAGAGTCCTGTTCATTTGAATATGTGTGAAGGGCAACCTGGCGCTACAAAACTCCTGTCATGACATGGTTTAAGAAAGGCTTTAAACAATTGTCGTGGGTCTGCTGTAGGCAGCCTTCACTCTTGCAATATGTTTTATCCACAAATTAAATCATTTTCAAATGCACAGTTCAGTTCATTTGAATTATATTTTTAAATTTATTTATTTGTGTGTTTGGGATGTGATTTGTAACATGTGAGTCGTGACAGTAATGTAGAGTAAAGAATTGGTCACAGTGGAGTATATGTGGCAGTAAATTCCCCATAGCTTTCTAAACTTGGGTTGATGCTTCTATACCACTTCACTGACTGGAAATCGATATAGATGAGTGCATGTTCATTTTATCTTCATGCTACATATTTTTCTAGAACCTGGTTCATGATATTTCTTACTGCTGAGCCTGACTTTTTTTCTTCCTTATGCTTGTTTTCTGTCTGTGATTTTAGGTATTATTCCCACAACAATGATTATCTTGAAATTTGCCGCTGCTATAAGGCAATATATGAGATTCCGTCCATCAAAGAAAACCCTGCTGATTTTATTCCTGTAGGCTTTCTATTTTCTTTCTTTATTTGCTATCTTTGTTGCTATAAGATTCTATTATATGGTATATATGATATAACTTCATAACTTTTTTCCGAATATTGTATTTACACACAGATCCTGAGGAAAATATGTTGGTGCTTGGTTCTAGCACCACATTCACCGATGCAGTCAAGTCTTTTAAATTCCACCTTGGAGGATAGAAATCTATCTGAGATTCCAAACTTCCAGTATGTTATCCTATCTTTGATCTCACATCCTTTCTAATCATGTTAAAATATTTTGTTTAGAATTCCTTGTCATTGGGTGTGCCTGTTATATGTTGTGTCTAGGCTACTTTTGAAGCAGCTGGTCACCATGGAAGTCATCCAATGGACAGCTCTTTGGGAGACATATAAGAACGAGTTTGACAATGAGATGGTCTCTGGAAAGTTTTTGAGTGAAAAAGCAGCTGAAGATCTGAAACAAAGAATTATTGAACATGTGAGTCACCGAATTCCGTACACTTTTTTTTATGTTTCAGTTATTTATGTGAGCATTAACATGTATTAATTTTGTAAACCTTTCAGAACATTCTTGTTGTATCGAAATACTACGCAAGGATTACTTTGAAGAGACTTGCACAGCTTTTGTGTCTCAGCCTAGAGGTGTGTAATGCTAGTAATGGTTTTGTTCTGTTAGTCTTTACTATAGTAACTTTTTCTTATGGTGTGTGGGAATTCGTGTTTCGGAGAAAAAACTATATTCTTGGAAAGTGAAGGTGGTAGGGGAATTGTGGTTTAATTTGTTTTTCCTTGTTGACCTTCATGTGAAAATAGATGTTGTAAACCTTTAACTACCTACTGGCCTTCAATCTTAGTTTATTTGTTAAAGGGGTGTTCCTAATCAATTACTCTTGCATAATTCAGGAAGCTGAGAAGCATCTGTCTGATATGGTTGTTACCAAGGCTCTGGTTGCAAAGATCGACAGACCAATGGGAATAGTCTGTTTCCAAACAGCGAAGGATAGCAATGATGTACTTAACTCATGGGCAGCAAACTTGGAGAAACTGCTTGATCTTGTGGAGAAGAGCTGTCATCAAATACACAAGGAAACCATGGTCCATAAAGCAGCTTTGAAGGTTTAAGAAGGTAGGTCCATATATCGGCTCCTTTCTCAAATTTTCTCACTGTTGTGTTTAGAGATTTTCTCAATGAAAGTATGTGATTTTTGAAAAATGGTAGAATCATGACCATTTATTTCTGAAGTAATATTTGTTTTTAGTTTTTTTAATCATAATGCTTATTTCTGGTCATTTCAGGGGGCTCCTCAATATGTGATATGGACTGAAGTTGCCTTATGGGGATGCTCATTTGAAATGTTGCTCACTGTGTTGGTGAGGAATAACATTAAACAATTGTCTCCAATTTATATTTTGCCATTCATGCGCTCAGGGTAGATATGATATGATTCTTAGTACTAAAAGTAGCTTTGTTGTATACTACTTTTAATTTCCTTTTTTTTTAGAATTACTGTTAAATATGTTACCACCGACTTACTAGACAAGATCCTAAACGGTCTTGTTTGTAGTGGCAAGAAGTTGAGTGCTTGTTCTTCATATTCTTTCGTTTGGTCAAAATTTCTGCTTTCTCTTCTTGCTACATTTTCATTTTTGTGCAAGTGCAGCTTGGATGTCTCGTGTTATTTTCTTTTATGATAATGTTTGAGCAACATGCAATCATCTATTATTTGAGTATATATGTAAATTCGGAAACTTCGAAAGTGAAGATAAATCGGAGGGGTGGGGAGTACTCTTATATATTTAAGGATTTTGAATATGATAAATTTTTCCCTTCATAAACCCAATGCAACTGTGATTTTTGTTTGGGCGAAGAATAGACCAAATAGTGTTAAAGTACCCCTTGGGTGTTTTTTTTTCTTCTTTTTCGTGTCAACGGATGGGGTTAGCATTTGAAATCATTGTCAATCAAATTCTTAAGTTTGTTTTATGGTGAAGATCGAAATAATTCCTCATGATTAACTTGATTGCTTATTCGCTATAAACATAACTAACATATCTAAACTTGTTGAATTGACATTCGTAGGCTTTGATAAATAGGAAATGTTAATCCTTCAAGCACTTGGCTTTGATAAATAGGAAATGTTAATCCTTCAAGCACTTGGCTTATCGGTTTTATTTTTCTTGCACGTGTTCAATGTGTTTGCACAACTTGTATTTTTCTGATGTCTTTTCTTACCTTATAGTTGCGTGGGTTTGATCATTAAGACATGAAAGAGGCAATTTGTTTTTTAGGAGCACTGCTTGAAACACTAAAATAAAATATATATTCATTACTCCCTCCGTCCCTTAATACGACGCAGTTGACCTTATTACGCATGTCAAAGCATAATTTTGAGCTTAAATAATATGTTAGAAAAAAATTATGAAAATTTGATATTTTGAAAATATCCGTCGAGACAAATCTAACGACATCATATATGATATTATTTATCTTTGTATATTAGTAGAAAAATGCGGTCTAGTAAGTTAGGTCAAAATTGCAAATTTTCAAATGAGTCATCTATTGCAAAGACGCAGGGAGCATGTAGTATTAATAAAGTTGTACTTTCATTGTAACAAAAGAAAGAAAAAAAAGAGTCAAAGGTGCCCCTTATAGAGAGTTATAATAACGATATGTTTTCGCGTTTTAATCGCTGATACTTTCTTGAGTTTACATGATATTTTAGATTTTTGAGAGGGGAATATTTTTGTTTGCGTCTTAGCCCTTTTTTTACATTGTTAAAACAAATGGAGGAATGGAGATTTGTTTCATATGAGCGGTTCTCTCTTTAATTATGGAGTGAAAATTAATCATTTTTATTTTGGCGGAGAAAATTGATCAAATTGTTAACTTTTTTTTTCTTTGGCTTTTATGTAGAGATATATTTAATTGACACTATTCCACTGAATCTTTTTCTTCAAATGGAAATTCCGACGTTTACAATTACGTAATTTTTTAATCTATTCGATTCAATTCAACATACAAGATACAACACGAATTTTTATCAATATATCAATCAATCCAACCTAATCTAATGATACACATAAGACATTGATTTTCAAGTAAAATCATCACTAAATCTCATTATAGGGTTGATAAATTCACCGCTAAAGTAAAATTAAAACGAGATAATCATAAGGGAAGTAGAGACCTAATTTCTTTTTTTTATATTAGTTTTATATTATCTATTGTTTTTTCGTACATAATATATTCTATGCTTTCTCCCTCCTTTTTCTTTTCCAAGCTCCCCAACGATATATATTATTAGGTTGGGGGCCAAAAAAAGGTAAATACTAACGAAAAAACAATACACATAGTACTTGTAAATTCTAATAATGAAATTGATCAAATAATCACCGTGAGGGAGAGGAGCAATATCCAGAAGGCCATGCTGGCAAACCCGAAGGGATTGAAGAAGTTGTCTGTGGAGAACTAAAAGAAGAAGCAAAAGTAGTAGTTGTAGAAGTTGAAGAATAAGAAGCTGACGGTGACATTGAAGTCTGAAGAGAAGCCACTGGAAAGTTTTGACCATTGAAGTAGTCATAATACTTGTTTGAACTTTGCAAAGTATGAAGAACTTGATTGTGAACCATAGGATCAGTTCTAGGTTGATGTGACAAAAGGGCACTATTTGAATGTGAAATGTTCAAATTGGTCGGTGTTGGATTAACGAAAGATTGTTCCTGCTTGAGCCTAACATTTTCAGGAAAGTTGAGTTTTGCTTTGTTCCCTCTAAAACGCAATGAAGCTTGATCATAGGCTTTAGCTGCATCTTCAGCTGTTTCAAATGTACCTAACCATACTCTTGTAGCTTTGAAAGGATCTCTTATCTCTGCTGCCCATTTTCCCCATGGCCTCTGTCTTACTCCTCTGTATTTTCTTTTTGGTTGGTCTTCATTTTTCACATTGTTATTGTCTGTTCTGTATTCATATATTTGTTCTTCAATTTGGCTCCTTCCTGTCGTTGTTGTTACTGTGTTTGTCCAGTTGCTTGAACATTCTACACCTACATTACATACAATCAAATCCATTAATATATTACTAATTATATTTCTTCTTAAAAGAGAGTTCTGCATCAAGACAGAACCAAAAATAGTATGGTTGCTTATATTTTCTTATAGGTTTAAACTTTAAATGCACTTTAAGTGGCACTATTTTTAAATTAAAAGAAATTTTATCTAACATCGCTAAATTGTGTGCATTTATTTGTTGATGTGACATGCTAGATAATATGCCGACAAGCAAATGGGTGACGATTTTGTTTTTTTGTGAATCAAATATCTCTATGCACAACTGCACGCAACTTTAGAGATTAATTTCTAAAGTCGGATATGATCACAATATGCGACAATGCTCCCTCTCGACTAATTAACATATTCAACCAAGTAATCATGTGGGAGAATCCCATTTCAAATATTGATTGGAATAACTTTTAACCAACTGTTTTTTTTTTAAGGAGCCGGAGGGTCAATAAAAAATAAACTTAATCCTAAACCAAGAAATATACTCTCAAAAAATTGTTTTATTAGATTATCATATAAATATTCACCTTGGTGCTTAATTTGGGTGATAGGAGAAGATGAATTGTCAAAGAATCCACCATCTTCCCTTCTTCTCTTGAGTGCAGAATTGCCACCATAAGATAAAGAAGTTGAAGAAGAACCAAAAGGCTTAATATCAATACCATCTCCTTCAAATGCATTGTTATTCATATTCTGATTCAGAACATTATAACCATCACCACCACCATCATTGTTCTGATCACCACATATCACATGTGTTAAAGCAGAGACCATAGCTGACATCTCTCCCTCTCTATTAAGACCAGGAAACATCATTGGCAATGGCATTGACAACGTTAGTTCTTGTCCCCCTTCAATATAATTCACCACCTTTTCAATAACCCTTCATGCAAAAACCCTTCCAACACCCAACTTTAATACTCAAACACAATACTTGGACTAACTGAAATATGAATAAAACAGTAACACAAGCATACGTATATATCAATTCTTGATATCAAATAACTAGCAAGTTGACATTGCTAAGCATTGAATTTTAATTAAGGATTAATACACTAGCTAGCTATATAGTGTCGGGTCAAAACAGTGTAAGTGTGAATGCTAAAATTGTGTGGCACTCGTGTGGAGAGAAGAAACAAGTTGACGGTTTCAAATTATTTTAAGCTCGTCGGTGTTGAGCAGAAAAGTTGAAATAAAACAGTGAATAGCCGACATTAAAATAGTACGGTGATTTTTATTTTATAGCTGACTTTTTAATTATTTTTAATTAGTTGTTCCACTTGTGAAATGTAAATCCTACCTAAGTAATTATGTTTTGTCACGTTGTTTCCTATAGTGTCTATAGATGAAGGTGTTACTTGTTGGGCTTGGTTGATTAATTAGATTGGTTAATTAAAGTTTTTGAAATTCAATTTTAACCGTCAGTGTTTGATTGATTGTTGTCAATTGGTATAAGCAAGTTGTATACAATCACAACAAGTTGTTCTTTTATATTCAACTTTTATTGATGATATTTGTAGATATTAGTTGATACCAAATTGGCAAGTTGCATCCTAAGAACTACAAGTTCGTAAGGTTACATCTTATAACCATGAGTGTGCAAGTTAGACTCATCTACCTCAGTGGACTTAATTGTCCATATCCATGACTTCGACTCCTTCAAACTGACGTGATTTTGTCGAAAATTAAAAAGAGTTTAATTGATATACCCTTCTAATATTAAAAAGTTGACAAAATTATATTTTTAGTTCTTTAACTTAATTTCATTTCATGTAACAATTTGATTTTTTAACTTTTTATTATTGTGATTTCGTCCTTTAGATCCATTTGCATATTAATTTTCAAGTTTTAAATTCACAATTTTCTTTCTTACGGCCCCTCACCTTCAAATATATAGTCTTTTATTTATGTTTGCATATGAATATTAGATTTGAAGCTTGAAAATTTATATACAAATAGATAAAAAAAACAAAATTGCGATGAGAAAAAGATAGAAAGAATCAAATTGTTATCTAAAGTTAAGTTAAATAATTAAAAATGTAATTTTGCTTAAAAATATTTACTCATGCATCAAATTACACCTCACAACGTAGATATTTGTGATAATATTCAAAGAATCAGGGTAATGAAATTTTATAATGGCAACCAGTGAGTGTGTAAAAATATCAAGTGCACATTAATTTGTTTAAAAAAATATTTTGACATTTTTTTTGGGATGCATTCTTTTGACATTATCAATCAATTATAAATATCATATCATTAAAAAATGTTTGACTTTATTCAGTTATTTTGAAGAGTTGAAATTAAAAACTTCATTAGTCCTCTTTGAGCCGACAATTGACCCTTTTCCCTTTTAACGGAATAGTAACAATTACCGTCAATATTTGTTCTTGAAAAATGAGAAATAATATTTAAATATTTAATTTATGATAATTTTTTTGACAACTTTCTCACTCATATTCATATTACTTTTTACTTTATTTTTCTATTGCTTTGGTTTTCGTGCAAATACTTACTTTGTCTTTATAAATTATGGTTGTCATATAAATTATCAACCAAAATAGATGTTCAAATAAGACTCCTCTTAAAAAAAAATGCATAGATGATGATAATATGTTACTTCTATTTGTTTGAAGTAATTTCTTTCTCGATTTTGGTCAACGATCGACCTCAAACATACGCGGTTATACAATCCTAGTATCCAGTATCCACGAACGGATAAAAGGCAGTTACATGCTGTCACACATGATAAAGATTAGAGAAATGATGTTGACTTGAGTCATACACCATTTTTTTTTTATTCTTTGGATAATAGAGCGAGTGAGTACACCAAAAATTGTATACAATTCATCGAAATATTTTTTTATTTCATAATACTATAGGTAACAAATCAATTTTATATATATCAAAGTTAACAACCGATATCCACTTAATTTTGACAAAAAAAATCAATTCAATATTGATTTAAATATACCCTAATTAAAAAGATATGTGATATAAAGAGTAGTTTGATTAGAATTTACACTATCAACCAACACATCAGTCTGAGGCCCCGTTTTGATTGGCTTATTATGAGCTTATGTGGGCTTATCTATTCCCATAAGCTTTTTTAAAGGTGTTTGGATAAATAAATAAAAATAGCTTATCATAGTTTCATAAGCTGCTTATGCCATATTTTAATAAGCCTAAATTTTCAGCTTACCCTCTGACTTTACAAGGAGCTTATGAATTTATGTAATCTCCTTCAATTCTCTCCGGATCCACTTTTTCAAAACATATATTTTAATTATAATGTTAGTTATCTTTGGCGGTGCATGAGTAACAAAATTGCTATATACTTATCTTACTAAATTAACACACGTAACAAGGTTTTTTTTTTAAGGAAATTTTTTTTTTTTTACGTAACAAAATGAAACTGAATATTAATATTTTTCTTATATGAATATTTTTTTGTTACGTAACTATATACTTATCTAATGTTAATTTTGTCTTATATAAATATTGATATTTTTTTAAGGACGAATATTGATTATTCTATATATATAATTATA
>Ga0315915_1008069_pt1 | contig 12389 bp, 6 predicted proteins | sample MpolbnodulesMG_FD_207738 | JGI IMG/M metagenome (GOLD analysis project Ga0315915, IMG submission 207738) | Medicago polymorpha root nodule microbial communities from Los Angeles, California, United States - branched nodules | ecosystem: Host-associated > Plants > Roots > Nodule | place: USA... | reverse complement strand
GAGTTATTAATTTATCGATAAATTAATAATTATTAATTTAAAGAGTTTTTAAGTAATTATACAGTAGATACCAAACAAAAAGGCAAATTAGTCTATGCCTCTTAGAATTACGTTGCAGCGAACCTTAGGACTCAACGTAAATTAATAACTACTGTGTTCATATGCATTGGAAAAATACAATACAAAAATACAACACCTAAGCTATTTGATGCAATAAGAAAAGTTAGAGATAAGCTCCAAAAGACTTGAACTTTAAAGGAACAGACAACTATTGAATGATATTTCAATAGAGTGTAATATATTTTTTTCAGTTTCTATAAATTATTAATTTATGATTTTCTTGGGACCGAAAATTATAAAGGGATCTCCCGAAAAATTATTATCTTATTATTTTATCGAGTTTTTCAATTTTTTACATTGGCCCAAGTCGGGACCGGACAAATTTATTATTGTAGAGAGTTTATTAATTTACCGAGTATTAATTTAAAGAGATTCTACTGTAGTTGGTTAACAGAAACTGTTGGTTTCAGTTTCAACTGAAAAATTTGAGTTCTAATAGTTGACTACTTGCTGCAGATAGGAGCATTCCATACTTTAGAACTTGAGCTACAAAGACCTTTTGTGCTCAGGAAGGTAATTGATATGAATCCTGTTACTGTTTCTATTGTCTTGTATAACTATATATACACTTCACGGGCATATCAAGTTATCAACTAGATCTTTCACTTAGATATATCATTTAGGTTAGAACTATATCAAAATTTTGAGAGATTTATGACAGTTTCTTTTCGAAGAAAATTAATATTACTGAAGATTGTGGTTTGCCTTTCGTAGGATGTCTGGGATTCTTATGCTTTGGAGGTACTCCAGCAGGCCTCTGGTATGTTATTGGTTATCCGATAAACTGTCAATTTTATAATAGGCGTTCCTACCAATATGTGTCCATGGAAACCATGAGAATTCATAGAACTACTATTATATGTAAACTATCTTTACCCTGCATCCATTTAAGTAGGAAAAATGGTGGAAAAGTGAAATGTTTCATACAGAACCGTATTCGAATTTAGTACTCAAAATCAAAATCACAGTCCACATCTGCTCGGCTTGTAATATGATTGTTGGTGTAAATAATGTTAATATGGTAAACAAATTCCTTTGTTTATTTTGCAGATCCTGCTGCAAGTGCTGATCTAGCTGTGGTGTTGATGCAAGAAGGATTAGCCCATATCCTCCTTATTGGTAAAAGGTATTAGTAGCTTTCATTAAATAGGTTTCATTTATATATTAAGAAGATTTTTGACTCTTGGGTCTGCATTTGATAGAGTAGTAGGATTGTTGGTGTCAGGCGTGTTTGATTTATGTGGGTAACCACAAACCTGTGATATTAATTACTTGTTCTTTTTGTTGATGTTTGAGTTGAATTGTGATATGTAATTCTGCCGTTGCAATGACTTTATTCATCATATTATGACTGATATAACAGTATGACTGTTACTCGTTCGCGGATAGAAGCCTCAATTCCTCGTAAGCATGGGCCTGCTATTGCTGGTTACGAGAGAGTATGTTCTCTGTCTGCCTCTCTTTTACAATGGTATATACATCTGTAAATTAATTATATAACATGACTGTTCCATTTCTAAAGCATTGTCCTCCTTTTTGTAGGCTTTGAATAAGTTCTTTGAGAATGTTTTGCAGGTAAATTCTTCCCAAGGACTTGTATTTCTCATGCTTAGCATTTATTCTGATTTGTAATATATATTCCATATAGAAAATGGGTTTATGATGATTTGTAGAATTTCTTTTTGAATGGATTTATTCAATTTATAGAATTAGTGCTAATGATATGTTGTGAGTCCATGTACTCCTCAAATCTGAATAACTTGGTTTATATTGCTCTAGATCTAAATTGCCTTCTCCTTCTTTAGTCACTAGTGCTAATGATACGATGCGACTTCATATACCCCTTAAATCCCTAGATCTAAATTGGCTGCTCATTTTTTATTCACCGCCTTAATGTCATTCCCATACCCATGTAGCGTGAGATGTTTATGCTAAATGGCCAATATTATACCCATGTACTGAGCATGTGTGTCTTGCTAAAGACAATATATCCAGTAGCATGATAGGCCTGGATGACGATGTCGTGTCTCAAACATCTTTTTATTATATTGATGACTTTGAGGAGGGACCCTCCAAAACAGGGTAACGGTAAAGTTGTTGTCACGTGACTGAAAGGTTACGGGTTCAAGTCCTGGAAACAGCCTCTTGTGTAAAATACAGGATAAGGCTGCGTACAATACACCAAAAATGATGGGACCCCTTCCCGGACCCTGCGTATGCAGGAGCTTTAGTGCACCGGGCTTCCCTTTGATGGCTTTGACTTTTCTATGTTTCTTTGTTCCTCAATTAAGAGGATATCTTATACTCATCTTTTGCTGTATTCTTTTATTCAATCTCTAATAATATATTTATTAATTTGTCCAACAAAATTAAGAAAGGGGAATGTACAAGTTTAACGGATTCTGCTGTCCTGTTTTAGGCATTCTTGAGACATATAGATTTCAACGTGGTTCGTTGTGCTGTAATTGCAAGTCCTGGATTTACAAAAGTATGTAATTATTCCCTGTTCTTTCTATTTGGGTTTCTTCATTCTTAGTGAGTATTTACAAATTTGATACCACACACACACATTTCTTAATGATAATGATTTACATGCAAAAGCTTAGACAAGATTTGGTATAGTGTGTTTGTTATACTTATTATTTATATTTTATGTCACTATTTCTGTTACAGGATCAGTTTCACCGTCACTTATTTTTGGAGGCAGAAAGAAGGCAACTACGACCTATTATTGAAAACAAGTCACGCATCATTCTCACGCACACGACCTCAGGATACAAGTACAGTTGCTTTCTTCTTTGCATCTTCTCTTCTCTCTATTCCTACTTTTCTATGAGTTTAAGAAAGCCTTGTGAGGTAACTAGCATTTGAGTAACATGAAAATTATAGTCAATTAGATGTAGGTTGACTTACACAAACTCCCTGATGTGATATGCTGCTGTTGTATGTAACGAATATTTTTTGAGGTTTGCAAAGTCAGCTGTGATTTTTTATTGTTGTAACCCATAATATTCCTGTATTTTAACACTTGATTCTACTCAAGTTGTCCCATTTTTTTAGGCTTGCAATTAAATTATGTTTTGTTGTTGTATCTGCTCCATATATAAGATTTTAAGTGAATGCCAAATCTCACGCCTTCCTTAAAATGCAGAAAAAATGTCAGTAGTCATAGATTCACACACTGTTGTTTTTTGGATGGACTTTGCTGGTGGATTTAACTTACCTCATTTACATTAGAATTTTTTATCTGTAGGCATAGTTTAAAAGAGGTTCTGGATGCTCCAAATGTCATGAACATGATAAAAGATACTAAGGCAGCACAAGAGGTAACATCAAAACCAAAGTACTAGACATTTTTTGCTGAGTTATTTCTTTATCCTATTTAGTTGAGTCTGAAACAAGATTTATTTTTTATTTTTCTTCAGGTTCGAATTCTGAAGGATTTTTATGACATGCTTTCAAATGTAAGGTTCTATACTTGAAATGCTCTTCTTTACTTTGCCTATATATATGGTTGAAATGTCATTTTCCCTTTTTAAAATTTCTGTTGCCACTAATTTGAGAATTGGTTCAGTTTAAGATTTGATAAGAGACTCTAAGTTTAACTGAATCAATAGGATCTTTGTGTAACTTTTATTGCTCGTAGTCATATCATGTCCGAAAGAAGAGTATTGATCTTTTATTCAGTTGCATGATGAATTTCTACTATGATTTTTAGATGTTTGTATTATTGAGGCTACTTAAGAGCAGTACATCTTCCATGATATTTCATTTTGATATTTTATTCTAATTTGCTGTCCAGTGTTTATAACCTAAGTTACCCAATGCTTTCTAATAAAGACAAAATACTATCACAAAACTGTATTTTCCCCTTTACCAGTGCAGGGGAACTACTTCAAGCTCGTGTAATTGTTTATTTTGAATATGTAATATAATTTGTTAGCTCTATGATACATGAATACAGATATAAGTATGGGTGAAAGGCATCCAATACAACACCATTGTTATACAACGACAGAAATTTTGTTTACAAATTTCGTTGCTTTGATGATAGGATATAATGACATAGCATAGTATCAAAATGTTACTAAAAAATACTTAGATCACTAGATCTCATAGGTCATAAATTGATAGAGGATAGAATTAGAGTTATCTCAACTAACCTTCAGTTAGTTGGCATTCAGTTAGCAAACCATGTAACCGCCCTGTTACTGTCCAAAACTTTATTCGTAACAGTTTTAGCTGCTAATAGAAATCTAGCTAGCTTAGGATTTCTATATAATCAAGCATTCCTCTAAGATTCTGTAACTAACTTCATTCATTATGAATCAGAGTTGAACTCATCTTTGAGTTCAAGAATCTCTCAAACTCTATCTATGAAAGATCAAAACTCTATAATTTAAGAAATCTCATATAAATAAAACACTATAGATGGTCTATCCCATTAATTGAAGGCAAAAGTGAAGAATAAGATTTTTATTTTCAGCTTAGGCATTGGAAATATATCACAAGCTAAACATATATCAAGTATTCGAGTATCAAGTACTGTATCAGTATCTACAGCTGAATCGGTAGTAGATACGTAGATAAAATTCAAAAACCAGCACAAAAGACATTTTGAAGCCATCCATTCTCCTCGGTTTAACTTTATTGTATGCATGAAAATATGATGTCTGATCCAGATGTTTTTATTAGTTATCCTGTGTTTCTCCCTTAAACTAAATGTCACATCCTATGAAGCACGGATACGGACACGGACACGACACGGACACTGACACGTCGACACAGCTAATAACTTGAAAAAATCACATAATTCAGTGTAATTACAAGTGTCGGTGTTGGACACGACACATGTCCGACACCGGGACACGTCTAATCCGAGGAGTGTCCGTGCTCACATCAAAGTCGTGAAAATGGCTACCTAAATGTTGCATTTTCAGATATCTAGAAATCCTGATTGAATATTTGTGGGGTGGGACAGGATTCATCACGTGCTTGTTATGGAACAAAACATGTTGAGGTTGCCCATGAACGCCTAGCTGTGCAAACACTTCTTATTGCAGATTCTCTTTTCAGGTTTGTAAGATATTCTGAGTTGAAGACAGCATGCTTGAGTTTTCTATCTAATTCATGAGAAATGCTGGCAGCACTCTTTAACACACTTAACGATCCACTCTTTATCAGTTGATGAAATCATTAGAATCTCATAAAACAGAGAGTTGAGCCCACATGATTTAGTGGATCCACATGAATAAGAATATGTTGAAAATCAAAAGGGTGTCCAATAGTATGTTGCTATAGCATTTCTCTAATTTGTATTCACTTTGACAATGATGTACCCTGCTTTCTAAAAAATAAAAAAAATCCGCCATGTATATTGCTGTGACATCCTTGGAAATGGTTTAGATAAAAAAAAAAAGTTAGTGTATGCCTACTTCCAATATTAACTTCAGAATTTGTTTTATAGAAATACGTTTTAGTATTGAGCCATTATAGCATGATAACTAGATTCTATCTTTGCAATTGTTTACCATCCTACTTGTTAGCTTGGGATTTGGGATGTAATGCAATCCGGAAAATGCTCCTTTTGATGTTGTGATTGATAACTGTGACTTAAATATATCTGCATGCTTTTGATTATAGGAATGCAGATATACCAACCAGGAAAAAGTTTGTTAACTTGGTCAATTCAGTTAAGGATTCTGGAGGTTCTGTCCATGTATTTTCATCCATGCATGTCTCTGGAGAACGTAAGTTTTATCATTTTCTTATTTCTTTGGAGTGTGGGGTTATTTATCTTAGAATCCAATGAACTGAAAACCGCGAATAATGGTAAAGAAGATACAAGTATTAGGATGGTTAAACTAAAGATTTCCATTTCTTTTCTTCCTCCTACTTTTCGTTGAGGATGCTGCTATGTGAAAGTAAACGAAAGTTCTATTTAAACATTTACAATTGAGTTTTCTATTTATTTTATATTTATTTTTCCAATTTTACATTGATGAACAGAACTAGAACAGATAAGTGGCATTGCTGCAATTCTTCGGTTTCCTCTCCCCGATCTTGAAGACATGGAGATGTAATGGACAATGTTGGTCCAGCAAGTCGGTGTTGGCACTCGTGTTATTTATTTTATACAATTCTTATTAAACACACAGCTGATGTTGCAACCGTCCCTCAGGACTCCTAGGCAAGTGGGATGCTGAGTTTGCCAAATATGATGAACCAGAGGGCTTGTAGTAGAGTATAAACCAAGCAATGATATGTAATAGTTGCTACTTATATTTGATGCCGAGTATCTAAGTTATGGGGTGGGTACTTGTGCTCCTGGATATTTAAATGTAAAATCTATACTTCAAAATTCCAATCACTACTTGGTTAGCACTCCATTCGTTTCTTTTTAGGATACAAATAATGTTATTGTGTATATTACATTATTACTTTTAATCTTTTTTATTTATTTTTAGAATGTTTATTTTTTTTTTATCTTTTTCACTTTCATCTCATTAATTAATTGAGTGAAAATAATTATACAATTTTAAAGTGATCCATCAATTGACCTATGAAGGTGGTCCATAAATGGACTTCGTTGGCATGGTTTTGAACTTTTGTGGGTTATATAATAGAGTGGAGAGGGAGGGAGCGCCATTGATGGAAGTAGTTTTACTTGTGGAGTGCTAATTGGAGTAGTGCCAAGAACACCTCTATTTTTAACATTATAAAATATCACATCAGTGCATAAGAGACAGATTAATCTAAGAAAAATATCACAACAAACAGATTAAGCCTGCAACTATTTCTTTTAAAACTGACCAAGACAACTAAATTTATTATTTTTGTTGAGATGGAATTACCTAAAAAGTAAACGATACTTAACGTTGTAATGAATTGATTAAGAACTTGTTTAAATCAATTAACAAAGAGAAGTATTTTAGAAATCTACCGGACCTTGATGAATCGATGTTTTATTAATTAAAGAAAAGATAAAGAAACTATTAGCATATCATTAGTTTAAAATTAGAAAATCAATTTTGAATATTAGATAAATCACACATGATTGATTTTCTCTCATTCTCATAAATTGAACATGATTCTTATAGTCATGCAATGCAATCACATACAATACCACCGGTATATATTGAAAAGAATATATATTTCCTTCATTTTTCATGTATTAAATATGACTATTTGAGTCATGTATGTCATATGAGAATGAATATTATATGTCACCATAAAAAAAATTATAAATGTTAGAAATACAAAGTGATTATAATTTTTAATCCTATTATATGCGTGCAGATGGGACCATTGTGTCCGTTTCTCCATTTTTATTCGATTGTATTTCAGTGTATATGTTTTTATGATATAATATAATTTAATTAATTTTGTATATGTATATTGTTTAAAATTATTTAGATTTCATTTTCAAAATTCAACTTAAATCTTTTTAAATTTGAATTTGGTAAAAACTATAACAAAAAGTTCAACTCAAATAGGTAGTCTTTTCTACTAAAACTAAAATAGGTAGTTAGTTTTCAAATTCTCTATAATTATCGTGTAAATTTGAATTTATATTTAAAATTCAAAAAGAAAAAGAATTAAGTTGCTGTGGTTAAAATAAGAACAATGAAAAAGTCAGTATAAAATTCCTTTTTTAAGAGTTAATCCAAAAAAATTTATCCCTTTTATATATACTAGTGTAGACGGGTAATCGATCTCCGTCTATCCGCTCTTTTTATTACGCCAATATGTATAAATTACGAAAAATAAGTTTTATAAAATTTTGATTTTAATAAAAATTATGTTTGATTTTGATTAGAAGTATAGATATTTTGCACTTTCATGTTGTAATAAACTATACTTATATTTTTCAATGACACTAATAATAAAGCAAATATAATATATATTCCTATCTTTTTTAACGACACCAACAATATAAGTAGATTTTACGAAATTTTGATTTTAAAAATAATTATTTTGATTTTGATTAAAATATAGATATTTTACACTTTAATGTTGTGACAAACTACCCTTATCTTTTTTCAATGACAATTTGCAAATATACTCAATTTAGTCAATTATCAAAGAAAGTTTCAAGTAGTCAATTATCAAAGAACAAAACTTTAGTTGAAATGAAATATAAATTGTAAATCATTAGTTGTTTTTGTTATTTGAAATGAAATATAAATTGTTTGAGATAAAAGATGCAAACCCTAAAACCAAAAATGTCTTTGTTGTTGAGATGGTAATTGCATGCCTGCGAGAAACTGTTTATTGATTCGCGCGCGCCCAATTGTAATTTCGATTTCAATGGCAAGGAAATTAGTACATTGTTTGAGATTGAGATTTTTTATGAAGATGGTTATCGTCTTGTTGCTGGTGTGTTCCCTTTAGGTATAAAAGTCGTGAAGATGACTCTAGTTCCGAGAAGATTGTTGAAGTGCTTATGATTAATTCACCTAGTGGAACAGGACTCATGTTCCAAAGGGAGGTTGGGAGAATGATGAAACTGTTGAGGAAGCAGCCGTAAGAGAAGCTATATAAGAAGCAGGTGTTTGAAGAGAACTAATGGAATGTCTTGGATACTACGAGTTTAGGAGTAAGACCCACCAAGATGAAAACACTGGAAATCAGAAATAGAAATAGGAGTTTGTTAGATGCAGAGGCACTCGATAGCCTCTGACATGAGTAGATGACGAACGCTCTGGAGCGCTTCTGTAGATGGCACTAATGAAAATTTGTACATAAAATTTGTATGATTTATTGACAATTTCCTTTTGAACAAGATTTGCTGACAATTTTTGGGGGGATTAATATTTGATCAAAATACAATTCTTGGGGTAGTTACTGTAACAAATATAACCATGATCAGAATTACTCAGTTATTGTTTCAAGTCTGCGAAATGATGTCTAGTCTTTTGATTCAGAGTAATTCACATTCAACATGAGCTCTGATGTTCATTCTTGTTATTTTAACTTGTAAAAAAAAAAATATATTTGTTTGAGATAAAAAAAAAAAAAAAGTCCATCAAAATTATTTCAAAATTTCTAGTTAAAATAATGAAGCATCACACTAAACATTACGATCAAACTGAGACTTTCAATATTCAATCATCGATGATCATTTCAATATTAAATGAAAAAGCAATTACCTCTTTGTGACATGATATTACATGTCAGGCCATGTGGCAGTGCCACGTAGACAATCAGCAATTATGTCATGTTGACTAACAGTGAAAACTGACTAAATGACCAAATTGTCAGACATTTGACAATTCTAGGAGGTTTCTACCTTTTCTCTAGTAAAAACAAAAATCCAAAAAATAAAATAAAATAAAATACTAATTTCTTTTTTAAAAAAAAGAAAAAGAAGCAATTACCTCCCTATGACGCGGTATTACATGTCTGACAACGTGACAATGTCACATAGATAATCAACGACCACATCATATTGACAACAGAGGAAACTGAAGGACCAAACTTTTAGACGTTCAACAATTTCAAGAGATTTTTACCTTTTCTCCAATTTGAGGGGGGTATTTGCAAGAATTTACTATTTCGAGTTTTTTTTTGGCTATTTACTTGTTTAAAGTTATTGCCTCTTAATTATATTTGTTGCGAATTCGAACAAAATAATCACACCAATAAAATTTAGATGTGTGGAGCAAAGGAAGTAGTAACCAATGAGCAAAGTAGTCTCAAGCAACAACAAACAGACCTAGATCTAAGTGTGAAACAACACCACAAACATAATCAAAGAAACAAAGAGGAGAAAGAAGAGAAAGAAACAACAGACCATAATTGTTTACTTTGTACGGTCCAAAATGACCTACTCTGGGGAGAGACAATCTCTCTGATCCACTATAATAAGATAGATGCAAATAAGTTACAAGAAATTAGCTTAAAACCTCACAAAGAACAACCCTAATTTCTACCTAATTTTCATGTCACATACATTCATAATGAATCATATGAGAAAACACTAAAAGAAACTTTTTTTATCCTTCCTCTAATGAGATCTCACTACCTAATGTGTTTATAAATGCTTCTCAACCCAAGAAAACACCCACCTTAAAGTTCCCTCATTTGGTTTCTCAAGTTTCTCTCTCTTTAAAACTCTCTCAGCATGAAGAATGAAGCCTTATATAGATCTTAGGGTCCGTTTGATCGTCAAGATAGGGGAGACAGGATATGATACATTAATCATATCCTGTTGAAATCTCATGTTTGATGCACCAAAATGATATGATAAAATAAACTATTTTCCCATCCTATCCTGACTTTCCTTTGTAATTTCTATCCTGATTATAAGTTGGGTTAGAAATTATCCTGATAGGATTAGAAGATCATTCCTTATTTATTATCTTGATATTCTTCCATTTTTAAAATATTGTCATTTTTAAAATAAATGATAGCATACATTTTCTATTATAATTAATAACATGCCATTTTTATAATATTTAATTAATTATGAGAATAATTTTTTTATTTAATTATAGTGATATCCTATTTGTTATCATGTGCGCATCAAACACATGATATGATTAATGTTTATTATGTCTTTATCACATCCTATCTCTATTCAACTTTATATCACCATCAAACGGATCCCCAAGATAATTGTGCCACGGTAGGCACCCATCGTGCCACGATTCTAGTTAGTACGCCACTAGAGTACTGGATTCTATCTGTTAATCATGCCACGATCTCACGCTCTCGTGCTTCAATTTTCGAGAACTTCAACATCTAACATCTAATTTTGAGGCAAATTTCAATATTATCTTTCTGTGATCATTAATTTAATTCGAAAGCTCATAGACATCCTTCAAAACTGTTTGGTAAGATTTTGTTCATCTTTTGATTTAGAAAAGCAAATAATTTCATCACTTCTAAAACTTTGTAACGATTATGACATTTGTCATCGCATAAGGTAAAAGGAAACATGCAGAAAAAATTAGGAACACACTTATATGTATATATACATAAGACAACCCTTGATAGGATAGGGAAGTCATGTACTTTCTTCCTCCCTTTCCCGTAATGAAATCCAATCTTTACTCACAGAATAAAATAAACACACTAAATAACTGATACAGCAACCACCGCCCAAATGGTTGGTACACAAGACACAAGGTGTGCGAGTGTTCGTAAACTTTGGGGTACTAAGTTCGATCCCCACTGATAATTAAGAATAAAAACAGAGAAGGTAACTGGTACTGCATGTCTTATATCAACATTTAAATGAACGCAACTTGTTCCCTCGGCTTCATTCAAACGCCAAACACGTCAAACATGACTCGAGATTGTTCATTCACAATACCCTTTTGACTCGACTGCTTGTTAAGTTACTCCAGCACAACCAGGGAAGAACTAAGCAATTTGCATGAATCTTCTCAAATCAATGTATCACAATTTTGAGTAGAAGCATGTTCATTACTCATCTCCTTGATTGTGATTGAAACCCGGAAAGTGCCTACCAAGGTCCATTGGGAGCAATAGATTACCATTTTGCTTAAAAGATCTTACAACCTTCTGTTTTAATTCTTATTTTTTTCTCCATTTCTACTTCTAGGAGCAGAACCATCCTTCCCTGAGTGTACTCCCAAAGCATGAGCAAACATTCTCTTCGCAGCTCCCAAGTGCTCCTTTTTCATGCACTCTTTGCTCACACTTTGCCCTTGTTTTCCATCTTGAGACAATGGTGGCGAACCTTTGTCAACTGGTGTTTGACCATTCCTTTTATTTATTGGGGCTGCATTAGAACTACCAGTGTTTCTTGTTCTGCTGTTTGAGTTCTTTCTCAGGGATAGAGACTCTTCAAAATCTTTTGCCAGAACAGATTTTTCACTATTCTTATCTTGAGCATTTAATTCATCTAAGAACGCTCTATTATTCGTACCATCACTAACCAACTCATTCGGATTTTTTGTGTTGATTCTTTGACCTAGTGCATGCGCAATCATTCGGCGGGCTACCACAGGCACGCTTCGTGGTTTTTGTTCATTAGGCTCTTTTGCATCTTCCAAATTCATAGAAAAAATCCGCTCACGAGCAAGCAAATAAGCCGCTTTTCTTTCCTCGAGTGTCTGCTGAATGGATGTTGTATTGGTCTGAGAAACTGAAAAGTGCAACATCCATTAAGGCCCACAAAAAAGTGCAAGTATCCACACTTCATTAAAAAAGAAAAGCGGTTTATACAAGGGTTTTATTTACTTTTTATGCATACGCATTAATACTTAATTTTTCATGTTTATGGATTTGTGTTATCT
>Ga0315915_1008066_pt1 | contig 12390 bp, 6 predicted proteins | sample MpolbnodulesMG_FD_207738 | JGI IMG/M metagenome (GOLD analysis project Ga0315915, IMG submission 207738) | Medicago polymorpha root nodule microbial communities from Los Angeles, California, United States - branched nodules | ecosystem: Host-associated > Plants > Roots > Nodule | place: USA... | reverse complement strand
CCTTCATCATACCAGTTGGCAGATCGTAAACCCTAACCCGGAGATTCATATAGTTCAGCTGTATATCCTTCAACAGCACGCCTATTTGCAGCTTTTCCAACACCAATGAGTGACTGTCATATGTCCACAGACCACCCTTCAGTACCTCTTCCATATCCAATTTGTGAAATAATTGGAACAAAAATAGCCCTGGTTGCGCTTCCTTCACCGCCACCCCCTTCACCAGTCGCCACACCTCAGACATCCGTATTTTCAACTCCTTAAGTCGAACAGGACGGTTGACAAGAAAACGGACGACCAAACATAGGCGAGGATCATGTTCAGTACTCTCTTCCTTCTCGACATCGAAACTTAGTCCCTCGTCATCACTCAGCGATAAATCTTCCAAATTCACCTTTGTCATCGTACCCAAACTTGAAAGAAAACCAGCACCACAGACTCTTACAAGAAGAGAAATACAAAAACTCTCACAACGAAGGAGAGAAAACCTTCAGCAATCAGAAAGCACTAGCAGATTGATCGCGTCGCGTAACGGAATCGATCGTAAAAGATGTTAGTAACACAGCTTGCTGTTAAACGTAAAGGAAATTTGTATCACCGCAAAGCACTATCGCAAATTACCCCTTCTACGATTACAGAAGTTAAAACATGAATCAATTACCAATTGAAGACTTGGAGGCTAACCGATTGGAAGAAATTGATAAAACATGCCATGTGAACAATCAGTACTGCTGTAAAGTATCATCCATGATCAATTAAGAAACAAGAAACATGATCGTAATAGCTTTTGAAGATGTATCAGAATTGTAATTAATTCCTTTTTTGTTGGAATCACATCGAAATTGTATGTGCTATTTTGGTGGAATTAATCGCAATTCACCGCTCCAGTTACGATCGTGGCGTTTTTATAATTAAGTTGACTTAGAAATTTTTTAAATGTTAATTAGCCCAATAACCTACCAATGTACTCTAGAATGGAGAAGGTTTCATTTGTTTATATTGTAGATAAAGATAAAGATTACTAGCTGAACTTTTTTTTCTTTTCTTTCTATCACAATTCACACACGTTGAAAAGGCAAGTGGACAGGATCACAGTAAGTTGCAAACGTTTTTTCGTAGGACGTGGTACAATGGCAGATCTTATTGATAGCAAAATAAAAACTAACCTCATTTAGAATAAAAATAAATCCAACCTAAATAAAATAAAAAGTAACCTAATTCTAAAAATTTAAACTAATCCTCTTTCAAAAAAAAAAATTAAACTAATCTTAATCTAAAAATAAAGCAAAAATTAAATCAAACTTAAGTGTAGCACCCTAAAATAAAACTACCTTAACCTTTAAAAGATAAGACTATTTTTTTAAAAAAAAACAAGATAAGACTATTCTAAAATATAGAAAAATAGAAACTACCCCTAATTAAATTGAAAAAAAAAATCAAAATGTATCTAAAAATAGCAAGTAAGAATAACATCTAACCTAACAGATATTATAGTTAAAAAAAATAGGCGAATTGCCTCATCAAAAATATCAACAGTAACCGCCAACAGCTTCAAAATCTTGTGACTAAAATCTGGATTTTTCAAGTACTATTTAACGACATTATCCAATTGAGGCAAAAATTTTCAAATCTGATCAAGCTTATGAAGGATGAATTTGATGAGTTGACAATATTCAAACAATGACTCTATTATTTCTCTGTTATTTAAGGACCTTAGCAGTTTGAAGAAAGCAAGAGACTTTGCATATTTTACAAGAGTCAAACCTATGTCAAATTCAAAGGCATCCGTACACTTTGAAAAATTATTACAAACTTAGAATTTTTTAAGTATTAGAAGTTTTTTGTTCTTAAAGCTAGTTTACCTCTCTCTGAGTTCTTAAAGTGTAAACACATACAAATTTATCTGTAAACTCTAATTGTAGAAGTTCTCTTGTGTGAGGCAAGGAAGTATCTAACTTATGTGTTGGAGCAATTGTAATCTTGTGTGATTATAGTGAAAAATCTCTTGAAAGTGCAAGTGGATTGGACTAACCTCGGATTGTGGGGTGAACCAGGATAATTTCTTGTGTTATCTCTCTTCTCTCTCTCTTACTATCTTGCTTGGTTTGTTTTGTTTAAACTCAAAAAAAATATTTTCAGAGAAAACCAACACAATTCACCCCGCTTTTTTGTTTGTCACCTTCATGCAATATGGGTATAAGGTGATCAATCCTATAATATTTCATACACCTTCATGCAATATGGAACACATAGTTATTAAGGCAGGAACTTACTCTCTCACGGGTAATTGATACATAAGCATTGTAAATATTCCTAAATTGATATATAAAGGAATCACTTTTACCTACAAATCTTAGAATATCACCACATACCCTTGTTTGTGTAATGCTCTACTTCTATTAATGCAATAAAACATGCGAATAATACAAATATTCAAGAAATAGACGTTACGTCTTCAAATGATCACAAAACATGCATATGAAAATTTCTCAAAAGTCGCAGCGGATATAAAACATACATCTTCAAAAATATACATGTAATAAACTCATACATACGTCATCATATAAAATCTCCAAATCCCGACATATAGGTAAAATCTCAACAACATAATCAATCCAAGATAACATAAAGATTGACATCCTAATCAGAACCTAATCTAAGACTCTAAACAGATAAACAGATGAAGCTCCCGCTATTCTCAAGCAACTCACCAAGCACGCTAAAAGATCAATCATGCATGCCGTCTACCCATTCATACAAATAGGTAGACAGTCCACCAAAGACCACTGAGGTTAGCTTCACATCAATCATAATCAAGAATAAGCAAACATAAGCATTCAAGGATTTCATGCATGACACATATACATGCCCATCCCTCCTAGAATATTAACATCACATGAATATTGTCCCTCATTCCATACACATCATGCTATCACAATTCTAACATAGCATAGCAAGCATATTCGATCTCTAATCAAGTCATCGACATAAGCTCATCATTTATCAAAACAATCAATGAAAGGATTACTCACCTTATTCCTCATTTAGTCTAATCAACTCAACAAATACAATTCATCATTTCAAAGTATAAGTAAGAAATTCATCGTCACCAAAAGATTCATAAAATCACATTCATATAAATCACCCTTCATTATTTTCATCGAGATAAACATCATCAATTAAAATCAGCAAATGTACAAGTATCACCATTGACAACAAACATCATCAGGTACACATCTTCACATATTCACCAAATATCACCAAGTGTACAATTCACCAAACTCGCCAATGCACATAAACAATTAGGAATCATGCAAAGACATACTATACGCCTAGACACGGCTCCTATATGGACACGGTACCATCACCAACAACAATAGGTCATCACCTCATGATGCAACAAAAATATCATAACCATTGAATACAACGTATTCAAATCACACCACTGGATATAAATATCCTAAACCATTGAATACAAAGTATTCAAATCACTCCACTGGATGTAAACATCCTAAGACTCATGATGCATGAACATATGACACACTATGCACATGTTCAATAATAAACTCACCAACATCATCACCATTGGATATATATAAATATTTTAAATCACCTTCATTTTGCAAATATGCATTCACCAACAATATCACCATCATTTAACGTATATGCATTAATCAACATCAACTACATCATACAACTCAACAACTCCATACAATTTCTCGCAATTCAAGTAAAGGAGAAAATACATCATACTATGATAACATCATATTCAACTCCTAACAATCAATCACACATCTTCCTATAATCATATCAAACTATACACAAAAGCTTTGCAAAGATATTCGGTCTTAATGATCATTTTCGACAAAGTTCGTATATCGTTTCACAACTTTGAAACAATTGAACCAAAACCAAGTAAACAAACTCTAGTGCCTCAACTATGTACACACTTAGATCACATATGAGTGCAATTGAGTATACATGTGCGTTTCACCGGCAAACTACGACAAAATCATCAAAATCACAAAGTTCGTCTCTCTTTGTCAGTTTTCCAAAAGAATTTCATTTTCAAAGCAAAACAAGTTAAAACTCAATGAAACCAATCACAACCAGTTTTAGAAATCATAAAATCAGTATACAACCATAACCCCACCCCTTTTCCTTAAGAAAAACAAGTTTCGAAAAAAGTCGACGTTCTTGGCGTTTTCAAAAGTTTGAGGTACGATTTATCAACCAAGTTCAAATCAATTCAATTGATGTTTACAGAGGTTTAAAAAGCTTAATTACATTTAGTTACTTCAGAAGAATCAGTTTGGAATGGTCCGGATCGACCCCAAAACCCTAATACGGAAGAAAAAAAAACACGAGTTGCTGTACTGAGCAACTCGCCATAGCCACCATTTACTCGCCATGGCGAGCTTTGACAGTCAGCTCTCGGGAAAAACTCCATTTTCACTCGAAAACCCCAATTTTGATTCCCCAATACCCAAATTTGTTCACAAAGTTTGTCTAAACGTTTATAAACATAAAAAGGAACTCAAATCCATATAAAACTTGAATCAAAGCATCATTCCATCACAAATCACCATTTCACCCATTTTTCATAAAACCTTTAAAGACAATTCAAATTCACACACAACCCTCTGAGTATGAATACCCATAGCATCAATCATCAACAACAACATCTCATAACAACAACAACAATTAACAATGAATTCATCAACAATCCAACAACAAGAAGATCATACTTCACCAATTTTGAGCAAAATACAAAGTATTCACATATATACATCTTAAGCATGTAATTTCAACATCAACAACTTAAGTATCATTAAATTCACATACTCAAACATTGCATCAAAATATGAGCACGAAATTCAACAATTAAATTCACAACTAATCCCTTTTCACGAATAAGCACTTATGGGTTTTAAGTAGAGAAGGGATTATACTAAAAGATTATGATAGAACACTATCCCCCTTACCTCAAACCTTCAAGAATTAGAATCCTAGCCTCACTTTTGCTCCAAAGCTCCAATCCAAGCTTTCTCTCTCTAGATCTTCTTCTAACCCTTTTTCTCCCCCTCTAGCTCATTCTCTCTCTGCCTCTCTCAAAAGTATTGTGAAAATGAACAAATGATTCTATGTGACCTAATTTCCTCAAAGACTAGAGTTTAAATAGGCTCCTCATTATTGGGCTCAACCCTTAAATGTCTTAATGGGCTCAAAACACTCATTAACCAATTCATAAAGTTTCTACTCACTTAATGGTTAAAAATAACGAATAGTTATCGGCTCTTAACTAATTACCACAACCCACTAGTAACTTAGTGAAAATAACTATCCCTACTCAAAACACTACTAAAATAATTTACACGGTGGAATTACTAATTTACCCTTACTCACCAAATGACCAAAATACTCCTATAACACCGAATTCTAATAATCCCAACCAAAATACACACAGAGACAATTAATCACGTACAAGCACATATAAACACATATAAAAATTAATTAAAATAAATCTAACGAAAATCAGGCTGTTACAATTTGTCTCTAATTGATTAAACGGACGGGCCTAACCTATCTTACTAGGGGAAGACGATAAAGTTCATATGCAAATATTATGAATACAAGCGAGATAACCTTATGTAACATATTCCTGAATTAAATCATACCTCATATGCATGTCACACTCCCGAGGGTTATGAAAGCATGATGGTCGATGCATACAAAAATAAAATAGATCTTAAATCATAACTGAATAAAATGCTTGCATAAATAAAATCCAATAAACAAATAGAGGTTTATCGTTGAACCTTAATCAAAATGTGTTTAGTTACTTATGGTAACCAAATAAAAATTAAAAAAGAAAGAAATAAAACATACTTTAAGAAAAAAGGTTGACGATAGAATCCTCATTGATGCTCCAAGCGCTTGCAATCCTTCTAAACCGTCAAGTTCTGAATGAGAATTTATGAATAAGAACTCTTGTATTTCTAGGAAAGTTTCTAGCTGTGTCTGGTGAAAAACTGGGGTTTTTTTTTTCTTTTCAAACTCGTAGAGAAAATACAGCAAAATGATGCATTTTCCTGGAACCGCATGCACCTCGCACGTAGAGGCATGCACCTCCTGTGTGGCAGCAAAACAAAGAGCTTTTTCTCTCTGTTCCACGTGCCTCACTCGTGAGTTCAACTCTCAGTGTCATTTTTGTCATTTTCTTTGTCTTTATGAGTGTTTTCTTTTTCTGAATTAGTCTTGAGACTGAGAACAAAATTTCCCCAACTTATAATGTCTTCAAAAGTCTCTTGGATCTTCATTTCATGGCTTCCATGTCTTCATGAGATTTCTTACTTTGCCAAATTGCATCATTTTTCAATACAATACTTCAAAAACACTTATGAATTTCTCGGTTTAGGGAAGAACTATAATTACATGACTCGATATGAAAATATTATAAAATATCCCTTAAACCATGAACAACTTTTCTAAACTCCTTTTTATTGACTCAAATCACTATAACAATGAATGAAAAACACACTGAAAATAACGTAAAATGACATGTCAATCACTTGTTTTTGTAAAGTTTACGTTCTTGTGACAAGGAGATTGTGTTAAGAATTGTTAAGTGAAAATTTACGATCTTCTTATTTCTAAATGTAGAATATGTGGCCACCTATAAAACCCAAATTTTAATAAAATCTTCAATTGTTAAACTATTTTTTTATGTTGGGTTTTATATTGTCATCGTGTAACTACTTTTATTATTGATGTGAAAAAGTAGTATGGTTGAGTTTCTAAGACTCCGTTGGTGATAAATTCTATAATTGCCCTTGTTCATATTTTGCACTCAAAATTTAGTATTTGATTGTTTGAATATTATATGATGGGTTTGTCTAACATGTGCAATATTGCACATGTTAAGATAATTAAAAGTAGCATGATTAGAGTCCTTACATACAAGTGGGTTCAAATAAAAACATCACTTTTGTTGTACCAAAAAAAAAACAACATCACTTTTGTTTGTAAGAAAAAAAAATCACTTATATCTACATATGTGGTATCGGTGAAAGTGTGTACATTTGATAAAAAGAGGGATAGGTGAAAGTGTGTACATTTGATAAAAAGAAAGTGTGTATATAATGTTATATACAAATGAACTTTTATAAGAATCCCTTTGTCGAAACTTTAAAATTACCATGTCTATATACTCGTGTACAATATAGAATACGACATATTATGAGACTGTGAACTTCAGTTTCATTCAATTATACTAAGATATTACAAAAATACGTTTAATTTCAGTAAGTATCACATATTATTGGATGCTTAAGTCCGTTGAAAAATGTACAATAATTTATACACATGTAATTATATTGTACTATTACTTCACCAACATTCCACATTCTGTGAAGTTAGAAATATGAAAGTACAAGTATAATATCAATACTGTTATTATCGAGCATGATATTGTGTTATGAAGATATTTATGGTTAAATATCATTATTCTTACAATAAGTTACACTTATATGTAGTTACTATTGTTTTTTTAGTGAACTCCAGTTTTTACTCATTCCCTCAAAAGAATAATAGTTATGTGGATTTTTATGCCACATGTCGTTTCAACGTTTATTCTCAATATTTTTATTTTTATTTTCTATTTTCTAAAATCAATATTTTATTTGACATAAATATCTCAATAAACTTTATATATTACTTTGTTCATATCAACTAAATATTTTATTTAAGTTTTTAATTATTTTTAATATTTATGTAGCATAAATATCTCAACAAACTACTCATTATCTATACTTATATATCTATACTTACTATAAGTATAGATATATAAAGAGAATAGGGGGTTTTGGAAGATTTTGGGATGACTTTTATTATTTCAATTATACCCACAAACAATGTTTTCTATAATCATGTTATATTGTAGGTATTATTAATTTTTTTTGTTATATTGTTGTTATCATCGAAAAAGATAAATATAGTTTTTTTTCAAAGAAAAATAAATATGGTTTGTTACATTTACGAGTCACAAATATCTATAATTATATTTTAATCTATATCAAAAAAAATTATATAAGTATCGTTTGTAATTTACACACAATTTTTTTTATGAAATATTGATAATCTACACGCGTAAGCACAATAAAAAGGGCGGAAAGACGGACATGTGATTATTAATGGATATTTAACAAAATTCATATTATGTTGTTGTCCATTCGTGAAAATAGGCGTTAGACGAGTATTAATGCATATTAAAGTGTTTATAAACACTTGCATATATTAATGAGTAAAATGATTTTTTTATACAAAAAAATTACATAATTGTAAAATAATTGAAATTATGTAGAATTTATTCCTTTTATTCTTTTAAGGATTTAGAATTTATTCCTTAAATTTTATTACAACTGTTCCATGTGAGATTTGAAAAATTTCTCTTGATGTTACAATGTCACCATTAATTTGACAACTCATAGACTCATTCCTTCTATTTATATAAGACAAAAATATTATACCACACACTTTCACTTTTTTTTTTTGGTTACAGACACAAACTTTCACTTTGGAAACAAATTTCTAATAAAACAAAAATAGTTAATTAGGAAATTCAGTTATATTATATTTCATGATAATTTTTTTATTTGAGTAATACAACAATTGTATAATTTTACAAATTTGATAACGAGTACGGATTTCTGTGAGTCCAGATACTTAAAGTATATTTATTTTATTCTATATGTGTTTATAATTTTGATAAATCCAATTAACTTCATCGGCCGACACATCTATTAATTTACGGGTACTTAAAATATGGTTTATTTTATTCTATTCGTGTGTAGCCATTAAAATATTCGTGATGTACCTGTCTGTGGTATATTTTATTTGCAGATACATGCATACAAAATTTTGGTTATTCTTAATTATATGTATAACCCGGGCAATGTTGGGTAAATACACTAGTTGAAATCTATACTATATATAAAGAAAACTACCTCTTTCAACACTTTTGGTTGGATTTTTCTTTCGAAAAATATCCGTAATATTAAATACAAATAACAGATGTAACAAATAAATAAGAATAAATTTAATTTAAATATTAAAAGAAATCTATATCTATACTATATATAAAGAAAACTACCCATGTCATCATGTTTGGGTTGAATTTTTCTTTCAAAAAATACTCTTAATTTTAAATACAAATAACACATGTAACAAATAGATAAGAATAATTTAATTTAAGTGTTAAAACAAATATAAAAAACGTGAGCAAAAAATAATGTTAAATGTTGGACTTTAAATCCTCTAAAAAAAATATTAGTAACAAACGTGAACAAAATATAATGTTAAAGATTGAACTTTAAATCCTTTAAAATAGATTAGTAACAAACGTGAGCAAAAATACCCTTTAAATTTTTTAATCAAAACTATACAAACAAGCATAATAAAATAATCACATGTGTTAGCATGGTAGAAAAAACGGATAGACGGACATGATAGTGCCCGACTTTCCGTTAGTATATGATAAAGTTATTAATGGATTCAAGGTTTGCAATAATTTCGCTCGAATGATGGTCAGTTATCTTAGCGGGTGATAGTGGAGTTCACCATCTAAAAGCATCCATAATTGAGATAAACATTTTTTAATACTTAAACAGAACTTGCGCACAACACTTATTTATAATTTTTGAATAATAATACCTAATAAACACTCAACCACCCCAATTAACCACCTCCAAGAAATTACTAAATGAGTTTACCAATAAATTTTTATCATCCATTAATAAAAAGTATGCGTAGAAAAAAAAATATAAAGTGAAATAAATCTATTTATTTGAAATCAGAATTAAAGAGAAAATTAAAAATTATATTAGAAAAATAAAACAACAGTCGATATAATATTGTTTTACTTTTAAAAGTTACACTCAACGTACATGAAACAGGAAGTATTTTTACGTTTTTAATATGTTTGTATGGGGATTTGTTTTCTAGTAATATTGTACGTGGGTCTTAATCTCACTAAACCAATCTACCAACAATTAAATGATTAAACACTCCTTATCGAAAGAAAAAAAACGGAACTGCTAAACATTGCCCTTAGAGCATTGGTTAAGAGAACAATAATATAAATATTGTGTTGGAAAATGGTAAAAAGTGATTGATTCAACTTTTTAAGTTTAAAAATTGTATTTTCTAATCTAAAATTACTATTTTTGATTTCCTTAACCGAGGGCAATGGTTAGCAAGACCAAAAAAAAAAATATTAAACTCAAATAATTAATAAAGTTCACTAAATGATAAATTAGTTGGGAGAACTTGAATTTGATTTCATATTTAATTTGTCTTTCTTCAAACTCTAAATTATTAAATTTCGTTCCATTTTTCTTTTAAGAAACCAAAATGGAAATAGATTAAACACCAGAAGTAATTCATCTCGTAATAAGATGTGCAGAAAGAATTACTCCAAAAAAAATACAAGAAATGTATCTGTTCCGAAAAAGACAACAGCAAGAGATATGACATTAATAAGGGGCCAGCATTAGGTGAAGATTTTTCTATGACATTACATTATTTCTATTTAACAATTGAATGATTGATATCCGAATTAAGAAAAACAAATCAAGGGTCATACCTGTCAGTATCTTGAATCTCCCATTGCACATGCTTCATATCTCAATTTATTATTCGCAACGAGTACCACGAGAGATATAATCCAATAGTGCCATAGATATAATCCAATTGATATCTTCATATCTAAATTTATTATTCGCAACGAGTCTGACGAGGTATAATCCAATAATGCCATAGATGATTTACTCAATTACCCATGCTTTATCTTTATTGAATTGACAATGCAAGAGATTTTTTTTTTTTTTTACAATGATGGCAAAGCCCAAAAGAATGAAAGAAAAATGATGCTTGCTTTTTTGAATTCCAAAAATTTCTGATAACACATGAAAATGATCAAAGAAACTCAGCGCTAGTTAACTATCGCCGATTTTCTAGTTCTAAGATAGCGGTAGTTAACTACCGCTGAGAGTATTTTAAACATTTTCATGTGTTATTAGGAACTTTTAAAAGCTATTTTCAAGAAAAATTACGAGACTATGCTAACACTTCTATATACACAATATGGCATCAAATAAGAGATTATGAAGCTCTATGAAGAGTTTCCAAAATTCTAGCATCATACGAATTAAAATTAAATTTAGTTAGTCAATTAACACATTTATTTCCTTAACTCCATGCGAGCTTAACACCACTTTTATTTCCTTAACTCCATGCGAGCTAAAAAACAACAAATTTATTTCCTTAACGTCATGTGAGCTTATAAACAACACATTTATTTCCTTAACTTCATGTGAGCTTAAAAACAATGTGCTATTATAATTTTTTAGAGATCTTTGGTACGATGAATTAAAATAGGAGTGTTTTCAATAAGCTTAATGCTAGAATTAATTCATCAAGATCGTAATCATATGAATTTAAAACACATTTATTTGGAAACCATGATTACCAGATTTGTCGAGATTTGGGGACAAGAGTCTTTCTTTATCTTTCACATGCTTGAAACTTAGGGTTTTCGATAGGGCAAACCACTAATGAGCAGAATAGTCAGAGTGATGGCAAAGGGGACCTAGCCTTTCTAAGAAAAGTTTGAATCGTATCAATCTGCATCTGGGCAGATTTGAATCGATTCAGACAATTTTGAATCGTCTCATTTTTCTCTCTAAATTTGTTTTAATCGATTCAATAATATGTGAATCGATTCAGCCTTAGTTGTAAACATGAAAGTTTTAGATATGGATGTTCTCTTTACAATGGATTTGGTTTCACTTCAAAATGTTTTATAGAACTTGATTTATGATCAAATTACTACTTCAAAATTGTAGAATTTCAAACTTTGTTAGGTATTTGTATTGGCTGCATTATTGCTAAAACAAATATCCATGTTTGTAATGTTGGATACTATGTTCCAACATGTTTTGGATGATGTCTCAACATGTCCATTTTGGCAATTGTGTTACTTTTCTTCATGGTTGTGGATTGAAGAAATGTATGTGTGGTATCTCTCTATCTTGTCTGTATGACCTCAGTTTGTTTTAACAACAAATAAATCCAAAGGGGGAGATTGTTGGGTATTTGAGTATTGGCTTCATTGTTGCTAAAACAAATACTCATGTATGATGTTGGATGCGATACTCTTGTAATTTTGTAGCTTGGTTTACACAATCTTTATCTTATTAAGGAAACCACACCCTATTTCTTGTTCACCAAGCACGCGTTTTTGTCCAGAATCAGCTGGAAGATTTGTTTCTAAAATATAAACAATATTTTAGGATTACTTGGTGGTGTGTTTGGCGGTTACTAAAGATGTTC
>Ga0315915_1008060_pt1 | contig 12395 bp, 4 predicted proteins | sample MpolbnodulesMG_FD_207738 | JGI IMG/M metagenome (GOLD analysis project Ga0315915, IMG submission 207738) | Medicago polymorpha root nodule microbial communities from Los Angeles, California, United States - branched nodules | ecosystem: Host-associated > Plants > Roots > Nodule | place: USA... | reverse complement strand
GGTCACAAAGAAGAATTATGTTCTTTACCAGCAAAAATCACTCGCGCCCAACTGTATTTTCAAATATACCCCTGTGTCAGTTAAGTCACGCTGCGTGAATTAAGTCATGTTGCGTGACTTAACTCACGCACCCCTAATAGCATCGTATGACTTAAGTCACGCACAACACAGTCACGCACCAAGAAATTTTCTATTCTATATAAAATAAAAAGAATGGAATAAAATTGATACATTAATTGATACATTTTATTCTTATAAATTTTCTTTTTACCCTAAGGTTGGTCTCAATTTTTTATTCTATATAAATAAAAAGAATGGAACAAAAATAATACATAAAACATCTCATTTTATTAATATTATTGATACAATTACAATAATTGATACATTTTATTCGAATTTACTAAATCTACTTCTTTGTGGTAAAAAGAGACCAACCTTGGGGTAAAAAGAGACCAACCTTGGGCTAAGAAGAGACCAATCTGCTTGGGGTAAAAAGACATCAACCATTGGGGTAAGTCTAAATCTGGTTCTTTTTATACACCAAGAAGATTCTTTTTATCCACGGTAAAAAGTTTTAGGGGTAAAAAGAAGTAGATTTAGTTTTACCCCGACGGTTGACCTCTTTTTACCCCAGGTCGATTAGCTTATTCTTACCCCTCGATTGGTCTAGTTTTACCCCTCGATTGGCCTCATTTTACACCAAAATAAAGACTAAAATAAGAAGGAAAAGAAGGAGATTTATAGGGGGATAGAGTGAGGAGGAGAGAATGTGAGATGATGTGAGGAAATGGGAAAGTTTGGAGGGGTATTTATAGGTTGGAATGGTAACATAGGTTATAAATACAATAAATGTAGTAAAAAAACATGTAAAACTGGTAAAAAAAAACGTGTAGAAAACTTGTAAAAAAGCTAACCACCGTCCAAAAAATATGTGTTCTTGAGCTCAGACCACCAATCAACCTACGTGAGTTAACTCGCGCACCGGCCAGTGGTACGTGACTTAAGTCACACTGTGCTATTAGGGGTGTGTGAGTTAAGTCACGCCATGCTGCGTGACTTAACTCACGCAAGGGTATATTTAAAAATACATTTGGGCGCAAATGATTTTTGCTAGGTAAAAAGCAGAATTCCACAAAGAATACGAAAGAGGTGAGGATACATAAAAACCTCTGGCCCAAAAAGAAAGGTAACAACCATCCAACGATGTTATTTAAACACCCTGATTTTTTTCTACATTCATTGAATATTGTATTTCCTCTCTACTCTTTTTCCTATCACATTAATGAAAAGCTTATTTATATCTCTGTCACAATGTATACAACTTTTATTTTAGTTTTTTTTGTCAAGTAGTCTAGTGGTTAGAGCTCACACAATTTAATTATGGAGAAGTGGGGTGTCTGGGGTTCGAACCCCGACCCCTACATATAATATGCAATATCCCTACTAACTGAGTTAAGCTCGCAGGGATAATGTATACACCTTTTACATGTCTAACAAACATATTTTCCAAAAAACAGTTAAGGGAGAAAAATAGAAACGGCTACGTTAAGGCTATACAAACCAAAGTAATACCTTTCCAAACATAAAAAAAGAAAAAAATGCTTGTTAAAACCAAAACAGGTAGAACCTCCTACACCACACAACAACTCCCAAAAATTTAAAGGAAAAAAAAAAAGGATACACAAGGAAACCAAGAAGACTACGGAAAACACCCCATGACCAAAAACTAAACCAAGAATACCAACATGCTTGCGACAAAACTCTTTGTTCCACCTCTTGAAAAACATTTATTAAAATGTAAAGACTATTTTTCAAAGTCACGTAAAATGTAAGAACCAAAAACATATTTAATCCTAAAATAATTGAGACCCACTAACTGTCACATCAACATTCCGTTAAAGAATTAAAAGCATGACTAATTTTGATAACGGAGATAAAATATGAGGATTTTAAAAATATTTAATGAAATATACGGACTATTCTTCAAAAGGGCATATTTAACCGATTCAAACCCCACCTTCACGACAACTTATTTTTATCATCTCATCCACTACTTCCCAAGGTTCTTTGCTCCCATTTGAAAGAGAGAAAAAATATTCACTCTCTAGTTTCTGAAAAGTGTTAGCAGTTGAGCTCATTGATTAGTTGGGATGTACGGGGTTCGAACCCCGGCCTCTGCATAAATTATGCAATGCCCCTATCAACTGAACTAAGCTCACGGGAACAGCTCATTGATTAGTTTAAATCCCTACAAACATTTGTTTGGGGCCGTAGCTATTATATTTGACTTATGCTCAATTAAATTAAGGTAAATTGAGGGATTAAAAAAAATTGAAGTGGGTAAAATGAATTATATTACCACAACAAAAGGCCTTCCTAATACAGATGTGCCGATGAAGAAATATCAAAGTCAAAACAAGGTATAAACAATAATTACAAGGCAGTAGCTTAAACCAAAAGAACCAAACTAGAAAACAACAATAATTAGCCTATGTCTAGTAAGGTGAACGGACTAAGCCACCAACCATGATAATTGAAGGGAAGAGTAGCAAATTTCACCTTCAACCACCTGTAAGTTAACGACTTAAAAATATATTAATTCATTATGTTGTTATTATTGACTATAATAAACCTTGTTCCTTTTTTATTTTGTCCAAGCTGACTAACAGAAGAAACACTTAAAGATCAAACTAACCAACAAAAGACACCTATGATAAACAATCTAACTAACAAAAGCATGTTCAAGAATATTGTTGAAATTTTGATAGATTTAGATACTATAGTCATAGCAACTCACACATTCAAACACTAAAATGACTATTTACTCTACTATACTCAAATTATTTTTATTATCAACTAAAAATGAGTCTTAACAACATTATCTTCATTGTTTAGGCAAATAAGGCAGCAACAAGAGCACAAGGAAGTGGAGTACAAACCAATGCACTTCCACTGCTCAATAGTTGAAGAACTTCTTTTAGAATTTTATTTTTAGAAACTTTATGAGGGAACTGGTAATTGGAGACAAAATTTGAGTGTCATGTACTTATTGCAAACCATAACTATTCCTTAGCATATAATCTACCAATACTGGTGATGAAACTATTTTATCTTTTGAATTAGAATTTAAATGAGGATGCACTTAATAAAGAAAATATATACTATAGGCATGGTTTTACATTTAATCTTTTAAGTATCATGAATGTGTGATTTCCCAATTCCCACTTAGCACCTATTAAAACCACATAATGGAACTAAATTAAAGAAAGAAAATATATGAACCCTAAAGAGATCATCTGCTGAATTTTGAGTGCTTCACACATCAAATCTCTTGTACTCAATTCATAAAATCCATAGGGTAGATTATGTTTGTGTGATACCCATCAAATAAGAAGGCATTGATTTGAGACTAGACCATAACTTGTGTACACAAGCTCCTGACCAAGGCAAAAAGAGATATGTTTGAACAAGCCATGTGTATAAAAGAAGAATCTTAGGATCACTTAAATGACCAAGGATTGAAGAATATGAGGATAATCGGTATAAAAATTGTGGTTTTCATGAAGACGAATGTCAAAGTGATAAAGATGAGACCTCCATATAGATGGAAGTGAATGAATATGAAGACTATAAGTTGACAAAAGCAATCCAAGAGGAGAATATCAACCCCTCACTAATCATATGTTTTGACTTTGAGGATAAAGATCTAAGATAACTAAGTAAACTTTGAACAAGACCAAAGTTTTACCTCTATTGGTCTTGTAAGACCTGTCAAAGAGTGTGCAAGCTAGGAAAAACATTTACTTCTAAAACCAAAAGCTTAGACTGATTAAGGTACTCTAGATCATGATTTAAGTGGCACAAGCACAATCATAGATAGATACAGCTGTATAAAGTATACAATTTTTATTTTATAAAACTTTTTGGCAATAGCCAACCAACAAAGCATTCATCTGGATAGCAAATGGAACAAACCACATTCAAATGCATGCAATCAACCAACTCTTCCTAAATATTTTGTTCAGGAAACAAAACCTGTCTGAACAACTTTACCCTTAAAAGTTTAACAATAGTTTCTCTTATGATCAATAACAAATTAATGTAAAAAAATCGGTTTCCACAAGCATTGCTTTCTCAAGAGCCAGATACAGCAAGGGCTACAGAAAATGCCCTCACTCAAGGCCTTCTTCCGCGGACTTGTACAAGTTTTTTGTGTTTTTTTGTACACTTCGAACATAAATGACAACAAAAGGTCCAGAGAGTATGGTTACTGTTAACCTTTTTTTCTATAATAGTTATTTTTGGTCTCTGAACTACTATTGAAATGAGATGTTTATCAGTTTGCACTGCAACTTCTTCTTTTAAACATCTAAACACCCATAGCAGCTTCATGCAGATCGACAAAAATAAGGAACGACATACAATTAATGAAAGCTCATTCACAGCATTTTATCAGCTACATCAAACACCTTGTTCTAATGTGGTGGTCATAGAATACTTATTCTGGTTACTGGAATTCTAGATCTAATTTCCTTTTTAAATGTGATCTGTCAGCGCTGCAAAACAAAATAAACAGAAGTTAAAAAAAATAATAAAAAACAAACAGACAAAAAAGATCATTTACATGTAGAAATTAATAGATAACAAACAAAACACTTGGGCAGCATTATTAAATATATAAAAGATGAAAATGTATTCTATAGATCCATCTCCAGTAAGATTTCTCACAAGTCAAGACTCGTGATGCCTTTCAACATAGCAAATTGCATATTCATTTCAACACCTAAAAATAATTTTGCTCCCAATGATCTTATTTACGAATAAAATAAAGATTGTGACTCAACATGGTTTCAGAAGTTTGATGTAGACTACAGCCAGCAGTACAGTGAAGCACTTAGGTATACCACACCTAGTACTAGTATAGTTGGCTTTAACACAGCTCCACCATTTAAATTTCAAAAAAATTACACTAGACCTTGAAATTTCATTATGCACAAACCAGACAGTATTAAGCCCTCCATATCTTCCTCTGTCAATAACATTTTACTATGGTTCAATATCTAAGTTCAATAGAGAATATTATTATCAACTTTTTTCATGTTTGACACAGATGAAAGCACGAAGTACAAACTATAATGCCACTTTGAAATTACTGGATGATTAAAGTTGTATTACCTGTTAATTGTTGGTCTATTTGGAGGTTTTAATCCAAAGACAGAAAAATCTAGCGACATTGGTGCAGGCTCATTCTTCCCAGTATTCTCACCAGCTGCCTGTTTGAGGTTACCATGATTATCATCAACCCTATCTCCTTGCAAAGAATTGCCTTCAAGTCCATCACGTCCTGGCATTACTCTCCTAGTCTTCCTTGGAGGTGATAAGACAGTGGGACCCTCTGGAGGATTTAAATCTGATGGCTTAATTTCCTTCTTAGGGGCAGGTCTTGGAAGCTTAACTGGATCTGTTGGTTGAGGAGGGCAAGTGAAGTATCTGAAGTGGAAGAGGAGAGACTAAATTAGGGAAAAAGAAAGGAAATAAATTAATTTATTTTCTTAACAGAATATTTATTTTAGGGCAATACCTGTGCTCTAATGCCTGTTGCACTGAAATTCTATCTTTTGGGTCATATGTGAACATTTTAGACAACAAGTCTAAAGCATCATCAGTTGCCATTGGAAATAAAGTACGCAGAGGAGGGGCTGGCACAAATTGATATTCAACATAATCTGGAAGGTATACCATATCAGGCCACTGAGTAGGAGATGGAGTTCCAAATGCAGCAAAAATCTTTCCTAATTGGTCAATATCACTTGATCCCTACCAAATAATAAAACCAAACGCATGAAATTACTAACCAAAGGAAAGATAGATGCGTAAGCACACAAAAACAAATGAATAAAATAATCAATGCAATAGATGGCGCTGCACACTTAGATTATAAAGAAAGCTGCAAAAGAAAAATATCAGAGCAGGAATAAGATAGAAGCCAAAACTAATAGATATTCAATAATTTCTTCTTTTTTTTGAAGTAGTCAATAATTTCTATATAATATAATATATACACCACAGCATCAGCTCCTGATCTGATCCTAATTCCTCATTCAGTAAAACAACTACAATGGTTTTTTGAGACTGCAATTTGAACTACATGATAAAATTTAATAGTTATTTTCATCCTAACATTGATTAAATAGTTGAAAGTCTAGTAAATGGTAAATTTCAAAAGAAAAAACATCAATTTTATCTTTTTTAGAAAATCAACAATTTGCGATTTACCAGATAAATAATCCATATATAACCCAACCACCATGATGATCTTGGTTTACCTGCAAAAAGGGTCGACGAAGAAGAAGCTCAGCAAATATGCAGGCTGCAGCCCAAACATCTACTCCTGGGCCATACTGCTTGGTACCAAATAACAGCTCAGGTGCTCTATACCACCGCGCAAATACCTATTCACATATAAGAGTCAAATTTTAAAATACATCAAGAGAAAATGCATAATACAAACATAAAACAGAAACGGGTAATGTTCAATATTAGGCAAAAGCTTACGTGTAGAGAAGACAATAAAATTTAAAGACAGACAATGGTTCCAAAAGAAATATTTTTATCCCATAGAAGTTTGTGTGTAAGCTGCTACTTATTCGACAGTTTATACACCATTCATATGGTTATCCTGGAGAATCACAATTCTAAAAAACATGCCCCAAAATCTAATACATTTCTCAAATACATCAAATTATGGTTATCTCCACTACTTTTTTTTTCCATCTCCTCTTCTCATTAGATTTTGGGACATAAACAAGTAATAGTGGACAATTCAAGATAAAATCCATTGAGTAAACACTTAAATCATACTCCAATTTTTAGGAAAGTTTGCTAATTTAAAAACAATGGGGAAAGGGAAACTATTATTAGTAACGGTGGCAGTGATGGTCATTTTACAACTGTGCTATAAGTGATTTGAACTCCGTCCCTTGAGGTTACAGTGTCACGTTTTTACCACCGAGCTGATATCTTGTGGACTTGCCAATTTGATAGTAAAAGAATACGAGGAAAATGGGATGATAAACAGTATAATTTAATTTTAAAATTCACAGTTTACTAAGAAAGCTGAGTTTTATCAAAGGAAAATAGTTCATCTTAGAATTCAGGTTAGGCCTAACTCAACCCCACAAAACTGGTTTGTAAAGTGAGGATTGTTTGGACCTAGTAATTCTCTCACCAGTGAGGGATTTTACCAATACAACCCCTACACCCAACCAAAGCTATTGATTCTAGTAAGTGGATAATAAAAGTGGCCCGTTAATATGTCTAGGCTAGCTCTGACAGCATTTTAGGTTTCCAGCCCACAAAACCGACTTCATTAAGTGGCATTATAAGTATTACAAACTACAGAGATTATATCTCTAGGACATGTGGGACTAAACCCACCTCTTCAAACAAAACACGCTAAAGTTGTTGCACCAAGACAGTAAATGCTGACAAAGTGGCCGAATAAAAGACCACAGTAGGGGTGGCTGCAAATAAGGAAGAGTTTCCAATACTGCTGTTCACGGCCAGACCTAATGGGCCATGAGTGTGAGCAATTCAAGCAACCCAATATAAGATCTAAGATAAGCGCTATTATCAACATCGGGTTTGGGCTTACAGATCAACTCCACCCTACAAAATCTGTGCAAAACGTGAGAATTACCCATACTTAACAAGTTTAGTTTAGGTCTTATCTCTAGCTAATGTGAGACTTGGGTTTTTCCAAATTGCCAAGGGCTATTGGGTCTGGTGTATGAATAATATGGGTAACCAATTAATATATCTAGGATAGCACTGATGTCATCTTAGGTTTTAGCCCTAACTCAACCCACAAAACCAGCTTGTAAGGTAATGATTGCCCAAGCCTTGTAAGTACTACACAAAAGCTATATCTCTGGGCCGTGTGGGACAAAACCCACCCTTTCAATCCTACACACTAAAGGTGTTGTATTGTTGCAATGAAGGCAAACAAAAAAAGTGTCGAATAATAGAACATGGGGTGGCCTACCACAATTAACACAGATTTTCTAACAAATTCCAAAGTTGTCTACGTGCTTACTCCCACATTCTGAAAAGGATTCCCATGATACTATACATGAAAAACAAACCTGATGAGTAAACCTGCGATCTGGGCTTCCAAAAATACGGGCTAAACCAAAATCTGCAAGTTTCAGTTGTCCATTAGGTCCAATCAACAAATTATTTGGTTTCATATCCCTGCAAATACACAAGAAAACTTTAGTTATGAACTAATAGCACATTTCAATTTGTAATAACCAAATCTAACATTACCCACCTATGCAATATCCATTTTTTGTGACAATGAGCAAGACCTTTTAGCGTCATTTGTAGGTAAGATTTTATATCACCCGGTGCAAGGAAAATATTTCGGTCTCTTATGACAGCTTCAAGGTCTGTCTCCATGAATTCAAACACAAGATGCAAATTCCCTTTATGTGGGAAGCAATCAATCAACTCAATTATATTGGGATCTTTGAGCTCTTTAAGCAGTTTAATTTCTCTAAGAGCCGTAAAATTCACCCCTTCTTTCTGTTTGCCGATTCGAATCTTCTTAATAGCAACCGTCTGTCCCGTCTGTCCATGAAATAAATATATATTTGTAAGGACCACAAGATAATAATAGCGCTGCTCATGAAAACATTTACACACATCAACACAACAACATCAACTAGTAACCCCTCAGCGCTCAAGCAAAATTTTCAATTAAAATTCACTATTGCAAGGTAATAGTAGAGCAATGCATGCATGAATATTTAATCTTAAGAGCCATTTTAACCCCTTCATCAAATCTAAAATCTTAAACAACTTAAAAGACATACTCGTGAATATTCTCCTACGACACACTAAACGCAATATGACACACACACACGTTATATTACTCCAGAGTTCAATATAAAGATCTATTTTCCTATTATTTCAATATTCCTTTAACCCCATCAATCTATAACACATTCAAACTTCTCTAACAACTTCCAAATTTTATTTTAAAAGTTCGATTTTCACAACACAAAAAAAAAATCAAAAAATCATAATTTTTTCACTGAAATTCCTCTTTATCTATACCATATTCCAACTTCTCTAACAACTTCCAACGTTTATTTGAAAGTCCAATTCTCACAACCCGGAAGTAAATTATTCAAAAAATCATTTTTTTTCACTGAAATTTCTCACAATCTATCTATAACATAATCAAACTTCTAACAACTACCAAATTTAAATCAAAGGTCCAAACTCAGAACCTACAAAAAAATTAATTAAAAAATTACTTTTTCCACTGAAATTCGTCATAATTTCACTCATACTCTATCTATAACACTTAAATTTTCCTTACAACTTCCAAACTTCATTGAAATGTCCAATTCTCAAAACCAGAAAATAAATTATCCAACAAATCCTACTTTTTCACTGAAATTCCTCGAAATTCCCTTCATGATCTATAACACATTCAAACTACACTAACAACTTCAAAATTTCATTTAAAAGTCCAATTCTCACAACCAAGATAAAAATTATTCAAAAAAATCACTTTTTTACACCGAAATTCACCATAATTTCACTATAATTACTTAAAGAAAAAATCAAACATTGGAAGCAAAAAAAAAAAAAAAATCTACCTGCGTATCAATGGCTTTGTAAACAACACCATAGGTACCTTCACCAAGCACCTCACGTTTGAGATACCTATCAGCTACTTTCTTAGACGGATCTAATTCTGTCATTTTTGTCGCAAAGATTGGTTTTGTGAAATCAATTGAAATTTCAATTTGAGCAACAAAAATCGACAATTTACGAGAAATTGGCCATTTCGAAGAAATTAGGGTTTCGGGAGTGTGAATTGGGAATTTCGATTTGATTGAAATTCAGATGAAAATTGAGGATTTGAAAGTGGGGGTGTAGTGAGGTTGATTAGGGTTTTGAATTGAGAGAGAGAGAGAGAGAGAGAGAGAGAGAGAGAGAATGCGCTGGAAGCACAAAATGCAGAGAAAAAGAGAAATGGAGCGTAAGAGGAGAGAGAGAGATGTGCAACGGCTACACTTGTTGATAAAGAATTGGTCTATGATACTAATACTATACTAATAATCTAATCTAAAGAATTTTAACTTTAATTTGAAGTTTTAGATTTGTCTTTTTCTGATATGCAAACGTAGTTGAATGTATGTTTGATATTACAGTGGATGTATTAGAATCACGATGATCCACTACGATTTTGTATGACATATGTGTTGTTTGAATACGCTTTAAGCAACCTCGTGTTTCCTTGAAATCATGGCGGCAATACACATAAATGCAAAAATGGGTACCCCTCAAATACATGTTTTGTGAAGACGACGCATATTCAAACAGACCATATATAGTATAGCTTTTGGAAAATTGTAACTGGTCAGCGTGATTTTGGAACACTCACTGCGAAATAAACATATGTTGAAAGCTATTGGAGTTCATAGTCTTAGTTTAATTGACAAATGTCAAAATTGTTATGATGATATGATGTGTTTCAGGTTTGAACTCGGGACGTCGTGAGATTTTTCATTAGAGAGAGTCCCGTGAAAATCTACATCATTCAAATTCTTATTGATTAATTGACTGCATGCAAAAAACATGATGAGCATATGAGATCTCACTACAGACAAATGTCAAGCAAATGATTTGTTTCTACTATTGGAACATTGTTTAACATGTTTGAAAATCTATTAGCTACTTACTTACATAGATTTAATTCTACCATTTTTTGTCACAAAGATTCGTTTAGTGAAATCTATTGAATTTTCAATTTCAACTGCGAAAATTGACAATTTACAATAAATTGGTCATCTGAAAGAAATTAGGGTTTCGAGAGTGTGAATTGGGAATTTTGATTTGGTTGCAATTTAGATGGAAAATTGAGGATTTGGAAGTGGATTGTGGTGGAGTTGATTAGGGTTTTGAATTAATATATATATGCAACAGATACACTTGTTGATAAAGAATTGGTATATGATTCTAATACTATACTAATCTAACCTAAAGGTATTTTAACTTTAATTTGAAGTTTGTCATTTTCTGTTTTGCAAATGTCATAGAGTGTATGTTTGGTATCACAGTGAAAATATCAAAATCACAATGACCCACCAAGATCTGCAGAAGATACTGAAGTATAGCTTATGGGACATCAGCATGGGTAAACGTAATTTTGGAAGACACGTCGTGATACCAAGCATATGTTAAATGTTATTGGAATTCATAAGTCTTAGTTTAACTGACAAAGGTCAAAATTGTTGTGTAGATATCATGTGTTTCAAGTTTGAACTCAGGACCTTTCCTTTGTGTGTGTGTGTGAGTTTCATGTAGTATTTATCATTTTGTCAGCATATCTAAAAACATGGGTGTCGTTGGAAGTATGGTGATTCTCTCTATCATGATATTTTTTTTGTTGGAGAGAGTCCCGTGAAAATCTACATCATTTTTTTTTTTTTATTAATTTTGACTGCATGCAAAAAAAATGATGAGCATATAAGATCTCACTACAAACAAATGTATAGCAAATGATTTGATTCCGCTATTGGAACATTGTTTAACATGTTTGAAAATCTATTAGCTACTTTCTTACACATATTTAATTTTTAAAATTTTTTGTCACAAATATTCATTTAGTGAAATCTTTTCAATTTTCAAATCCAACTACCAAAATCGACAATTTACGATCAATTGGTGATCTTGAAGAAATTAAGGATTCAAGAGTTTGAATTGGAAATTTTGATTTGGTTGCAATTCAGATGAAAATTTGAGGATTTGGAAGTGGATTGTAGTGGAGTTGATTAGGGTTTTGAAGTGAGATATATATGCAAAAATACACTTGTTGATAAAGAACTGGTATACGATTCTTATACTATACTAATCTAAACTAAAGGTGTTTTAACTTTAATTTGAAGTTTTTGTCATTTTATGTTTTGCAAATGTCATAGAGTGTCTGTTTGGTATCACAGTGGAAATATCAAAATCACGATGATGCGCCATGATTTGTAGAAGATACTGAAGTATACCTTATGGAAAATTATCATGGGTAAACGTAATTCTGGAAGACGCGCCGTGATACCAAGCATATGTTTAATCTTATTGGCACTCATAAGTCTTAGTTTAACGGACAAAAGTCAAAATTGTCCTGTATCATGTGTTTCAAGTTTGAACTCGAGACCTTTCCTTTATGTGTGTGTATGTGAGGTTCATGTAGTATTTATCATTTTGTCAACGTGTCTAAAAACATGAGTGTTGTTGGACGTATGGTGATTCTCTCTCTCTCTCTCTCGCTCTCTCTCTCTCTCTCTCTCTCTCTCTCTCTCTCTCTCTATATTTTTTTTTGG
>Ga0315915_1008054_pt1 | contig 12403 bp, 15 predicted proteins | sample MpolbnodulesMG_FD_207738 | JGI IMG/M metagenome (GOLD analysis project Ga0315915, IMG submission 207738) | Medicago polymorpha root nodule microbial communities from Los Angeles, California, United States - branched nodules | ecosystem: Host-associated > Plants > Roots > Nodule | place: USA... | reverse complement strand
CTAAGTTCACATTAATTTAGCTCAGAGCCAAAAGAAAGAAATATATAGAAAGAATAATCAAATTTTCTCCTCGTTTATTTGCATGAGGAGAAAGAAATAACTAAACATAACAAATGATCGGTTTATTTTGTGATTGAATTTAAACATTCAAGTATTTTACTTTTAGTATTTAAAGAGTAATTTTTTTTCAACTGCATTTCCAGACAAATCGATTAAACGAATCAAATTGTATATCATCAGTTTATTTTAAGAGTATTACTTTTCTCACTCTGTGCCCTTCTCGCGTGCCCTGCAAAAATGATTAAATTGTCCTTCGGAAAACCTATTCCGGACAATTAACTTCTGATCCGGATTACATACTACGGACTCATTCGAAATATAAAAGGGCATTCACCCTCCATTTTTACAGTTTCACTTTTCACTTACTCTATCTATCTCCCTCTAATCCCAAAATCCGAACTGCAAAAATCTAACCAAAATCAGTGAAATCTTGCTCAAACGGACCACATTTCAATCCTTGACAAACATCGCATGGAAGGTTAGTTCGATTTCTGTATGCATGCAAGTAATTTGTTCCGTTTTTTTTCCTATGAACTGATGCGATCCGGAATTCGTTTTCTAGACTAGATTGTTGCAATCCGGAAAATAAAATCTGGAAAGACCCAGTATTGGTTTTGACCGTCTGTTTTGTACTTTTCTGTGCCGATTGTCTTGTGTGCATGTTATAGAAGGTTCAACCTCTAATACTCGGCGCGTAAAGGAGGCAGGGCATGCTTTCCATAGGAGAGAGCGTCTCCGACGGCTGGAGGAGGAAGGTGGTGTTCCTCCGAGGCGTTGGGGTGCTAGAGGACGTCGTGCTGATGTCGAGCCTGATGTCGAGCATCAGCCGAAGCAGCAAGAGTATATGGACGTGGAGCAAGAGCAGCCTGATGTGGAATTGCAGCATATGAAGGAGCAAGAGCTTGAGGAGGAGCTGCAGGCTATGGACGAGGAAATGGAAGATGCCGAGTCACGGCGAAGGCGAAAAAAGAAGGAGAAGGTGGTGGACCCTGAGCCACTAAATGACTATCCTGGTGGCCCACACAAGACTGGCCTGCTGTGGAAGTATAGTGTGCACGTGGCCAGGAAGGCGGCTGATGGAGAGGTATTTATTAATGTTAAACTCACTTTATATACTCACTTTATGTACTGTTAAATCTGTTTGTGAAGCCATGAGTTTAAACTCACTTTATTAATTTTAATTATTTGTAGTGGCGTCCAAAATTAAAACGCATCGGCAACGGAAAGAAGATAGATGTGATGCATGATAAACAAATCAAACCTATCATGGCTGCACGGTGGTGGAAAAACAAATTGCATGACACCGGCCTTGGTTGGCTTCAGGATACCAGCTACAGCTTGATTGACCATGGTCTGATTTCTGCCTTTGTAGAGAGGTGGCACGAGGAGATTTCCAGCTTCCACCTTCCTATTAGGGAGATGACAGTCACACTTGATGATGTTGCATGTTTGCTGCATCTCCCCATTGACGGCATGCTCCTGTCCCACGGGTCCATATCACGGGACGAGGCGGTGGAAATGATGGAGACATACTTGGGGTCTGATCTGGGTGATGCTCTTATTGAGGTCGAAAAGACCAAAGGTGCACATTGCCGATTTAGCTACTTGGAGAGGATCTTCAAGGAGCGTTTGAAGGATCATGGGGATTTGGAAACCGAGTATGGTGTGACTCAAGAGGTGGAGAGGTTGCGGGACCAAACTGTCCGCATATATTTGCTATACTTGGTGGGGATCACGATATTCACTGATAAGAGTCAGTGGGTTGTGGATGTTGTGTACCTGAGGTACTTTAGAGACCTTGAGATTGTTTCTGGTTTTTCATGGGGAGCTGCGGCACTAGCTCACTTGTATAAGGAGCTCAACAATGCTGCACGTTGGAACACCAGTCAGGTGGCAGGATACCTGACTTTGTTGCAGATATAAATTAAAAACTATGTTTTATTTTTTAAAATTTAAATGTATATGGTTTGTATATTTATATGTGGTTGTCTTTGGTGCATGCTTGGGTGTTTCATCACTTCCCAGGTATGAGAAGCAAGGATGTCTGGGCATGATATATAGAGAATCATTATCCACGCACGATGTTTTTTTTTACCACTGGTTTAGGCACATCAGACAACTACAGAAACCATCTGGATGCGCTGGATTTAACGAGGGTTGTCATGGCCCCATATGGAAAGCACCGTCAGGCACGTCCGTTTGAGCAGGTTAGCCTTTACTCTGGATGTGGATGGCTGAGATGCGGAGACCGCATGGTGAGATATCTGCCGGAGAGAAGGATGAGCCGCATCAGAGACCACATCTATGTTGTGATGAGAAGTGGTCTGGTGCCGAAAGGGACTGAGGAATGGCAGCATTTGGAGGATGCGTTGAAAGAGGTGCATGATGGGAAAGTTTATCATTGTCGGGGAGCTACTGAGGGTGGCAGGGGTGCAAGAGGTGGCAGAGGTGGCGGTGGTACCGGTGTAGTTATTAGGAGTTGATTGTATTTTATGTAATTTTAATGTTTGAATATTTTGGATAATTATGTTATGTACCATTTGGATAATTATGTTTTATTAATGTTTGAAAATTATATTTTGTTGTTAATTTTGATGTTAGAACTTGATTTTTTGATTTGCATATGGTCAAAGGCCAACAAAATTGACTAAATTTGCTCTAAAACAGAGGCTCAGCCAAACCAGATGGCTTCTGCCTCTGTACTGATGCAGTCCAAATTATATAATCCGAACAGGATTATCACATTCTGGATTATATAATCCGGAACCATCGTTCACCACCCCCTTTTGTTGACTTTCAACGTGGTGATTTACACTATTCAGATTATATAATCCGAAAGTTAGCTACCATTTTCGGATTACATAATCCGAATCCATCTATTCATAACTGGCATCATCATCCATCAGGGTGGACGAAGTGCTAAAATCCACAAATAAATCCGGAATTAATATGCCGGAATGGGTTCAGATTATATAATCCGGACAAAGGGTATTTTGGAGAAAAAATAGGGCGTGCGAGGAAACTCACAGGGTGGGAAAAGTAAAACCCTTATTTTAATTCAGTTCCACTTTTGAATGATGTTGAAAATTATACCTAACCAAGCTTATGTAAAACATTTTTCTGACTAAAAAGTGATTCAAAGTTAACCTTTACACCCCTAGACTACTTAACACTCATAGCATATGATTAATTAGAGACTTTAATTCTTATGCAACTGAATTAAATTGTTTGTTCGTAGACAAAGTGCAAACATCATTAAAACCTACACAATCAACGTTGGTTTTTTTTTGGGGGGGCCTAATCAATATTGATATTGTCATGTCTAAACTCTAACCACTCTCTTCTTCAGTATGGGGTGGTACGTCCGTTTCCATACCAAACCCACTCTGCTCCCTCATTTCTCACTCCAAACCCCTTCTCCACTATCATTCGAGTGGCAAAAAATGGTGTACCCAAAATTACTCACACTCTTACTCTCACTCGACTTATCAATGTGCATTGACACTGGGATTTTGTTTGCGGATTATCAATAGTGAATTAATGCCTTTGACCTTTTTCTAGAACTGATTTTGGCATTACTATCAAGGAACAAGGTGGGAGAGATCATAGAAGAAGAGGAAGGGGGGATTCTGAGTGAGTCTTTGGTAGTGGTAAGATGGATTCGACTTTGTAATAATTGGGTAATGATATTTTCGTCATTATGATAGCTTATCCTGTCCGTGAACAAATTTTTGTACCATGGTTTAGGTAAAAAAATTGGATTTTTGTCCAACCCCTTTTTTGTCCAGTCTCATGGTCAACTTTCAAACCAAACATGAGACGAACATTTTTTTTTTCCCTGTCTATTACCTCATTTTATTGCAAATCAAACACACCCTAAGACTGAATTCCACTATATACGCAGAGACTAAACATATATTTTAACCTTTGCAAAGTAATCCATAGTATTTCATAAACCGTTATGTTAAGAAAACTTGTAATTCAAAATAAAGAAATAAAAACTTAATTTAATTTCATCTCCCACACCTCACTCTCCTTCATCCTTTATTCAATGAAAACTCCATATGTCGTAGTTTAATTGACGTGGTTTGATGGTTCATGGATTGAACATGAGCGGTGGTTCTCTAGGTGAACGTGACAGTGAACTTGATAGAGGGCTGGAGAAGATGCATTGCATTTGTTATTGAGAACAGAATACAAAACAAGAATAACCATAACTTTGTTCTACGATTTTTGCTTTTAAAGCTAAAAAACAATTATATTTTTCTTTGACAGTTTACACAAGAACATTGCTTTCAAACAAGATTTTTCATCTGTTTGAAAGCATAAAAAACGGCATCAACAGTATGTACTTTAGTCTAAAAGTTAGGTCATGAAATGTGTATAAAAACCCAGTTCAGTTTGCAAATTGGCATCAACAGTATGGTTCTTTGTAGATGGGTTTCGTTCAGTTCTAAATTCTCTCCTAAAGCATCTCCATATTTTTCACTTTGTCATGCACCCGGAAAATTAAAAGAATCAAAAACAACATTCACTTACTAACCAAGCACTTAAAACTCAAAATTGTTGTTTGACTGTAATAATAAATTTTCATTAACATGTATGATCAAGTACCCTTCTCCTTGCTAGTTATGGAAAAACTCTTTCTCAGCCAGAAAAGCACTATATATGTATAAATCACGGTTGTGACAACAATGAAGACCCCAATATAGACGCATGCAGTTGCCGCACAGACATAAAGGTACCTACAGAACAATTTGACGGTGTTTTACAAGGTTAAATGATATCCATGAACATAATGTCAGAAAATCATAATTATTAATCCTTATTACTTTAATAAATCGCAAAGAATAATAATTGTCTCAATCATTCATCAACGTCTAGGAAGACTCACTTGGGAGAAAAGACGCTCCAAATAAATAAATGGTTTCTCATCAACACCAAAACAATAGTGTTTGCCGACAAGAGAATCGAGTTTATGCTCAGTGGTACTAGGCAAGGAAATCCAAGAAGAGACTTGAGAATTTCTCCAGAATTTCCACCTCCGGTAACTAGTGGACAGGTTGTGACCTTCATAGAAATGTACATCACCAAAGAAAAAAAGAATAACATTGGAGACGCATATGTAATGATGAACATTAGAACACCTGAAAGGAAGGTTGAGTGACTTGAAATTCCCTGCCAACAAAAGGTAATATTGCTGAGAAAATAGATATTTATGGAGAATTTAAATCTGAAATGCAGTGCAGAAAATAGTGTGCTCTTTTGGAAATATTAGCAAAAGAAAAATAGGAGACATTACAATAAAAGCTCCAGCCACATCAATGGTAGCTAGTGTATTACTGTTCCCAAGAGCAAAATGGCCTGCCATTCCCAGATTGTACAGTGCGGTAATCTAACAAATGAACAGGAATTTTAGTTTTACGTAAAAATGGAAAGCTGGGATGTTGGAATATTAACACATTATTAAACAAGAAACTACTTCCAAGATTGTATTGGAACCCTATCTCAAACAGTTCAGGAAATAAAATCTTCATATTCCTAAGTTTGAGATTTATACAATTTTCTATTCAAATGCATGAAGCTCATAACTACTGTTGATTAGTCAGAATAGTTCGTTATCTATAAATCAAATTTTTAATGAAATACTAAATATATAGTTGAAATTTAATGAAAATTCCAAGAAGCAAAAAGAAGTAATGCTTGAAAAACACAATTCTAACTGTTAACCCTAAACCATTATATTTTATAAAATACACACAGAAATCAAAACTCCATAAAGAGAAATTAAAGAACCCATATCTAGTTAGATTCTGGTGGAATCACTCTCAAAGTTAGCAGTGCGCTCTAGAACCCAAAACATAAACTTGCTAGAGTAAGAGACTAGGTGGTAACAACCAGATTCTGTTTAGGAATAATCCAGTTTTCGAATTCACTCTTTGCTTTGAAGGCGCAGATGAAGAAAGGCTGTCAAGAACGTAGAGGGGGTAGTAGGGAAGTCCTTTCTCTTTCGCATGACTATAAGATTAGTAGCTAGGAGCTCAAGTCTGATGACTTCACTCCGTCATTCCGAGAGAAGGAATGGAATCCGTCTCTTTTTAAAGGCCTTCACCAGGGTATAACCCTTTAATCAGGGTTAGAAATATGTTTTTAATTCCCTTTTTTACTACTTACTCCGAGACGTCACTAACCTTTCATACGAACATAAAATAAAATCAATACTTATTCATGAATCTTACAACTTACCTCAACCCACTTCTTATGATGTGACCCACTAGAAGAAAAAACAAGCATGTAAGCCAAGATTTGAACATTGAGCAACAACAAAGGCATTGCATTAATAGGTCGCTGAAGCAACAACTGGAGAAGACACCAGGAGGTTATGAACATGCACCCCATAACATATAAGGAACCTTTTAAAAGAAATATTGGTGTATTCTGGATTTCTGTGGGAACCGAAGCAGACATGTAGAGGTTCCATTTGGAGCACTTTTCACGAGTTTTCATAGGCATAACCCATGGCAAAACCAATACAGCTATAACAGTAGTAATTCCAATAATGGCATAGAAAACTTGAATTGATAAGGTGGCATCCTTATTGTATGAGGCAGACATGTCCTGATGTTTCAGAAAATGTTGCAGTACCAACAAACCAGACAGTAAAAGGCTGAACCCAATGACTGTTACAACTTTTGTTTTGGACTGCAATAGGAATAATGCAAATATACCCAGCATGATGATCATGACACATGATGCTATCTTAATCCAGTTTATATATTGACTACCAGCCTGCTCAAACCAGGTAGAAATGTCCGGAAGGTTAGTCCAATTCACACCACCTTGATGCCAGCCTTTTAAAATTCTTCCACAAAAAAGAATCAGGAATAACAAACTAATTTGGTATCCTGATGTGCAGTTTTCTTTCTCTACTGAAATCAGATCATCAACTGCTTTGTTAAGGTTAAATGACTGTATTGCTTTGCGAAAAAATAACAAGTTAATTGTGGATGTTAGAAAATGCCAAATGTAATGCTCTTCCTCAATCATTGAACTTGATCCCATACTAATGACAAGGATGAGGATGCCAAACAAAATGAACACTTCATCCAACTTCCATGGCTTCATATAATTCTCAACATCTTGAATCTCCTGAGCAGGAACTTCTTTGTGGATAACAAATAGAAGCTTCAGTAGTATCAAACATGATGTGATCAAAGCAGCAACTCCAAAAGCAAGTAAACTGATTTCTCTCTGAACAAACACAATTGTCAAGAATCAAATGAACAGAAAGAGTCATAAATCTCAAGAGAAACTCTAAACACAGTAGACCATACATACATCAGTTGCTTTGTGTGATAGCCACTCGCTCGCGCTGCTTAGAAACTCATGATATGCTGCAACAGCGGTGTTGTAGCCTTCTGCATTATTAGACCTAAAAAATAAATGGCAAATAAACAAATGTTAGCAAATATTTCTTGTAGAATTTATTAAAAACATGAAACAACAGAATTTTCGCATACTTGGTGGTGCCTACTTCAGCCCTCCAGGCATCATGAAGAGTGGTAGCGTTTAAATACAAGCAACAAAACAACTTCTCCTTGCTACCTTTGCATTCACTAATTGTGGGTCCACTATTAGTAATGAAAGAATCACACGGAAAATTTGTACAAGACAATTCAGGCAATTGCGCTTGAAGTAATCTGAATAACTGCCATGAGTTCAACTGCAGTGCCCTCAACTTTTGTTCATCTAGCTCACCCAAGAAGGAAAAAAAGATCAGTTACATTTTGCTGCTACGGCATATAACACTGCACAGAGAAACAATACTATGAAGCACCAACATTTGTGGGTTTAGGTGCATCAGAGTGTCTGACACACGCCGAAATATTTTTTGTTTTCCCTTTGGCAATCCTCAAATACAGCTACAGAGAGAACGAACACATCTATTTTTTTGTGCAAAAAGCGTGCGAAAGTAATATAATAGTTTTTTAATTAGACATTTGAACTGTTCCCAAGTGTTCCTGCATACACAGGTTTCCACATTTTCCAATCTTCATCTTTTCCAATTTCTCCTTTTGGGTTTCCCTTTTTCTGGCCTCTTATTTGATCTGCCATGATCATCATCTTCATTATGTCTTGGTGGTCATTTGGCGGCCATTTTGACTCTCAATTTAAATCTTCTATAAATGATGCTATTTAATTTTGTAATTATGTTATACTATATATATCTGTGTTGGTGTCATATTTTCGACATAAGCAGTGTTGATATATTTGTGTATGCGCTGTGTCTAGTGTTCGTGTATGTGCTTCATATAACATCGGAAACAGATGGGGGGAAATACCATATCACCTTAAGTTTAGTTTGTTTGATAAATAGACAGAGGGGGAAAGAAAACTAACCTGCCAGAGAGTCAACCATTTGAGAGATCAAAACACCAATATTGTTTTTGGGAATAGGCACTCCAAAAAGTAAAGCTAATGTTGGCGCAATATCAACCTGTTGTACAATACGATGTTGCATGAATAGTTAACCACCTACTGCCCAGGATATTTAGTTAAACGGGTAGTTCATGTTAAGTTCAAGATTGACAAACAATAAAACTAAGAACGGTTACAAAGTCGTTTAAAACATAAAAGGTTCTCCGCATTAGGAAGCATACAAACAAAACCCGGCTAATACACTCGATGCAAGAAGATTCTCTGATGGTTTGCTAACTGTTTGGCAATACATTCAGGTTCAAAAGAAGATATGAATAGTTCTTGTGATACAAGCACGAAGTATAGTTCCATTACCTGAAAAATTGTGTCAGGGTTGTATAATGTGTTGTCAGAAGCATGGTTTTCTTGTCCAATGAATAGAGCTAGAGAGTCTGTTTCCTCGTACGATGAACCTCCATGATTACCATTTTCCGTCATTCCATGGTCACTGACTACAACCTGTATAGAAATTTACAGCAGATACTATTTAAAACTTTGACTTTTTAAATGTACTTTATCTTTACAACAATTAATTGAAAACACCCATAAAGAAAATTAGAAGACTTAAATTTCACTTCAAAGTACATAACACCAAAGGTAATATGATCACAATTGAAAATTTTATTGCTGCAGGTATGCTCATAAAATAACCATGGATACATGAGAAAGCCAAGTGCCATTCACCAGTAACTTAAATTAAAAAGCAAACATTTAAGTAGAACTCCAACATGTGTTTTGTTTTCTTATCCAAGCATGTGTGCAGGAACCCACATGCAAATACATCCTAAATGAAATCTCTACAAGTTGTATACATTGCAAGATAATGTCTACACTCTAGACACCTCAATAAATAAGTCACGTGAATTCTGTAGTGCACAATTTAAAAAAGCAACAAAAAGATAGTCACAAACCAGAAGTGTCTTCCCTTGATCATTTTCAAGATTTTGCAAGATATTTGTATGAATCATCTTCACTACTTCATCCATTTCGGAAAGTTTTGAAGCCATTAATGCACTGAAACAGGAAATGTGCCTGTGAAGCTTAGAAAACAGAATGCACTTACATGTATAGCACAGAGAGTTTGTGATGATACCTGTTGCGTCCACCAATATGACCAACATGATCCAAGCCTAAATAATGAAGTATCTAAAAAAACTCAGTAAAATGTGTACAGTTGAAATTAAATCTTCATCGAAAAGCATCATGCAATTCTGAAGTAGACCAAAAAACTCCACATTTGACATGTATAGTTAAACTATCTAACAGATGGGATCTTAATCTTAAATCTTCATTTCACTGAAAACTGAAAACCAACAATTCAGTGCTAAAGTAGATTAATATCTTCTGAGAAGTCATGAGTTGAAAGAACTCTATCGATAAGAGATACAAAAAATAGTGTACTATCTAACCATAAACAAATTGATTAGAGTTTGGAGTAAATATTAAAAGGTAAAACCAAAAAAAAAAAAAAGGTTGTTTTTTCCTATTTGGTGTGTAGTCAAAAAAATAGAACCAAACTAACTTTTATAGAAGATAAAAACCAATACCGTTTGATTGGTATGATAGAACCAAACCATCTTCCTTATGTGCATCCATAGAAAAAGTATAGTGACATATAGTTAGGATTGAAGGAAATGAAGGAAAAATGTTTTCATGCAGTTGAATTGCTTAAGTTCCAAACAGCAGCATAACCCTCTAACTGTATTCTTTAATCTTCAAAAACTACCAACATATTTCAACTAATTTATATTGAAACCTCATTCATAAAATCTATATGTATAGAAGTTAAAAAAAAAAAAAACAGGGAATGGAAATAAATTCTAAAATGCATACACCCTAGAAAGTTATTCTTATATCCAAAACTCGGAAATATATCACAGAATAAATGGCAACAATGTTCATCGGTACTGTGAGATTAGTAGAAAAACTTCTACCTTTTTGGCCGGAAAAAGAACATGAATATAAGAGGGAGGAAAAAGGTAAAACCAACAGGTTCTACAGAAGAAAAAGTCAAAAACAAAGGCATAAAGCAAATGGCATATTTTAAACCAGAAAAGCAACAGTGTAAAAGTCTGAATAGAGAAAAATCATTACAAAATGGGAATTCAAGTAACATTGGGTAGGAACAAAATTATGAAGTGACTGTGCAATTACTTACGAGAAAATTCCAGTCATCCCTGCTAAGTTCATCACTAAGATGTCGAGACACATTGTGATCTACTTGTACAGTATCTTTAACCTATAGTGACAATTAGATTCAGAAGAAAAAAAATGTAAGTTACAGAGCAGCCATTATATACATATAACAAAGGGATCTGAGAGGTCAAATACAGCTCTTTATTTAAAATATATATATATATATATATATATATGTACAACAAATTTAAGTGATTACTGATAACTAAATGAATACTCTAGCCACCCAAGAGCGCTTAGATGAGATAGCACGGGTCTCTTCTAGCTTAACCAAGGTCCTGGGTTTGAATCCAGCATTGGCATGCAGCAGCTTAAAACTCTTAGGGAGAGTTTGCCGCCCATTTGGATCCCACAAGGCTCAAGGGATTAGTCTCCACAGTTGCGTGCACGGAGGACACCCGGTTTACACCAAAAAAATGAATACTCTAGCCTATATAGGGGCACAAAGACATGTACATCAAAGACTTACAAAGAAACTGCTAACTCCATCATGACGTGCAAAGAAACCAGGAAATAACTTCAGCCACGTATCATCACCATGCATAACCATTTTCCATCCAATCTTAAAGAATTGTGCTGCAGCAGGTAATGAGGGCATCAATACTAGTCCAAGAAAATTCAAATGATATGTTCAATTTTACCAAGATGCTTAACTAACCAATAAGATTGTCATCTGAATAAGCCTGGGAGTTAAAGTTGGAAGCCACATCCAAGAAACCCCCAATTGCTCCAGAAACCATGGCCTGAAGGACAAACACAAGATAAAATAAGAAGTTGAAACGAAAACAAAAAAGGAAACACAAATAATATGTTCTCTTTTCACACTTCCACATTTGAAACTGAAATTGACACTAACTTTCAAACGAGGCATGGTAACTGTTGGCGCTGCAGCTATTGCATGATATCCAACACCCATGCCATTTGCTAGCAATGACTGGGTGTATGGCATAGCTTCCATAAAAGCCTTGTTTGGTGGCTTACCATTCTTGCCAAGCACAAATTCTGCTGGAAGACCATCAATGACCTATAGTAAATTGCTTGTGAGACAAATTAATATTTTCAATGATGGCCACAGACCATAAACAACCAAAAACAAATAAAATGATAAAATCAAAGACCGCAGAAAATATGAAATTATGGCAGCTGTGTATACCATTAAGATGAGTCGATCATATGAAGGAGGCATCTCTGATACTTCCTACACAGAATATTTTTCCAAACATTTCAGTAAAAACAAAACTAGAAGCAGAAATGAGAATCAGTATAAATCAACTAATCACCATTTTATTTTGAAAAACAACTAATCAGCATTCATTATGAGCAAATCAAAGTCTCCAAGAGTGTGTTTGGATTGAAAATTTAGAACGGGAGGGGGAGCTTACTTATTTTTTTAAATTACGGACAATATAAAATGTTTTTCTTTTTAATAAATTAAGTGATTGAAGTTTTTTTCTTATAAATAAATTGAAGTATTATATGATTGCTTATCATGTTATTATTTCAATTTTTCAAAAAAAAAACATTTTATAGTGTCCATAATTTAAAAAAGAAAAGTAAGCTCTCCTCTCCTAAACCCTCCATCCAAACACATCCTAAGGCTCTGTTTGCGAGTTTAGAGGGGGGTTGTTGGAGGGCTTTGGGTAAAAGGGATTGGGGGGTTTTTATTTTT
>Ga0315915_1008053_pt1 | contig 12404 bp, 14 predicted proteins | sample MpolbnodulesMG_FD_207738 | JGI IMG/M metagenome (GOLD analysis project Ga0315915, IMG submission 207738) | Medicago polymorpha root nodule microbial communities from Los Angeles, California, United States - branched nodules | ecosystem: Host-associated > Plants > Roots > Nodule | place: USA... | reverse complement strand
GTGGGGAGCCATGGTTAGAAGATGAATATCAAACAGCTCCAAGGAGAAAGAAAAAACTGATTCTAGATGCTGAGTTGGAGATACAAATTAAGGATCTCTATGAGAAGTAGGTTTTACATGCTCAAACCTTATTGTCTGAAGTTTGGTCCATGGTTTATATTCGAGTGCCAACATTAAACAATTTAGTTTTATTTTTTACCGTTCTCTACCATTGGTGCATAGATGAAAGAGTCGGCAAGATAAATTAATTAATAGCTTGTCAGTTTTTTTTCTTGTTTATAAAATGATAAATTCATTTTGATAATCGGTTCTTCCATGCCTTGAACATATCAGATTCAAAGATGACCGAAATTGCAGTCGACGTATTGCTGAAGTGCTAGATCCAGATGGTAAAATATCTCCAGCTCAAATATCCAGTAAATTGAAAAAATTAGGGCTAACGATTGCATCAAGGAAAAAGAAGGGTCATGCTGATGAAACATTTTCAACAAGTCCTAATCAATTAGAAGGGGGTGGATTGGCTGGAGGTGTGAATTATACATCAGTGGAGGGAAGCCTGTTGGTTCAGCACCGGTGAGTATACAATGAACTGTTATGCTTATTAAGTATTACTGGTTCTGTAAAAAAAAAAAAACTATTACTGGTATTTTTCCATAATTTATATTTTATACTTAATACAAAATGTTTTGGCATCATTGTTCATCCTAGTTCAACAAATTGTTTATACTTTCATTGTATTAAACGTCAAGGTATTCTCTGAGTTTGTGTTCAATTCCATATTCACAGGCAGAAAAGAAAAAGAGTCAGTGCTTTTAATGAAGATCAGGAAGCTCGCATCAAAGTTCTATATGAGGAGTGAGTGTCACTTAACTTGGCTGCTTGGTGGAAGATTTAATTTTGTCTCTCTGCTCTCTTAATGAATGCCGAGTGAATAGTTAAAAAATAACACGTTTTCTGAATTTTCTTATATTTTTTACACAAGACAAGTAATATCTGGGTTGTTGATTTGGCAGATTCAAGGACCATAGAAGATGTAGCTATATGATAGCTAATGCACTGGACGAGGATGGTAAATTCACTCCTGCCCAAGTCTCTCGAAAACTTAAGCAACTTGGCTTATGTGTTCCTCAAAAGAGTTTTAGAGGAAAAAACCACCAAAAGGGTGAGGATCTTATGGATAGTTCAAATGATAGAATGCACGAATCTGATGAGGACACATTGATATCATTGGTAAAAAGGTAATGTTGCATTAATCTTTGTTTTATATACAAAATCGAGATATAAATACTTCTGTCTATTTACAAAATTAGATTATTTAACCAGCATGTAGAATTCATTCCAAAGCGTAATATATATACCATTGTTTTTTAAAAAAAAAATTATATATAGATACACACTTTATTTGAATTTCAATTATTTTGAAATGCAACTTTGTAAGTATCCTGCTGGATGAGTCTATCCTTCTCTTTCCTCCATTTAATTATTGTTTTATGTAATTTTAGGAAAAAAGGGAAGAATAGAAAAGAATCAAGCGAACAATTACGAGAACAGACCAATGAGGATAAATTATCAAAAGATGATTCTGATGATGAAATACTCGCCTCTATCCTCATGTACTGTCCCCTTTATCACCTTTTCAGCTTTTCTGAAACTAGTAGTTTAACGACAATGAGAAGACCATAAATGTTTGTATAAGGAATTTAGTTTGAACTCATGGTTCTTCATGCTTCTGTGTCTATGACTATCTACTCTAGACCTGTCTCGTGTGTATCTACAATTTTATACACAGATACACGCTTTATTTGAATTCCAATTATTTTCAAATGCAACTTTATGTGTATAAGGAATTTAGTTTGAACTGGTGGTTCTTCATGCTTCTGCTTCTATGACAATCTACTCTAGACCTGTCTTGCTTGTATCTACAATTCTATACATAGATACACGCTTTATCTGAATTCCAATTATTTTCAAATGCAACTTTATGTGTACCTTGCAGGATGAGTCTCTCCTCTTTCCTCCATTTAATTATTGCTATATTTAATTTTAGGAAAAAAGGGAAGAATAGAAACGAATCAAGCAAACAGTTACAAGAACAGACCAGTGCGGATAAATTATCAAAAGATGATTCCGATGATGAAATACCCGGCTCTATCCTCAAGTAATGTCCCCTTTACTTCCTTTTATAAGACTATTAGTTTAACGATAATGATAAGACCATGAATGTTTGTATTAGGAATTTAGGTTGAACTGGTGATTCTTCATGCTTCTGCTTCTATCTACTCTAGACCTGTCTCTTGTGTATCTACAATTTTATACATAAATACACCTTTATTTGAATTTCAATTATTTTCAAATGCAACTTTATGTGTATTCTGCTGGATGAGTCTCTCCTCTTTTCTCCATTTATTTATTGTTTTATGTAATTTTAGGAAAAAAGTGAAGAATAGAAAAGAATCAAGGAAACAGTTACAAGAAGAGACCGGTGAGGATAAACTATCAAAAGATGATTCGGATGATGAAATACTCGGCTCTATCCTCAAGTAATGTCCCTTTGCTTCCTTTTCTGGGACCAGTAGTTTTACGATACGACCGTAAATGTTTGTATTAGGAATTTAGTTTGAACTGGTGATTCTTCATGCTTCTGCTTCTATCTTCTCTAGACCCGTCTCCTGTGTATCTACAATTTTATTCATTCATTTGGAATTAACAATTCTTTTTATTTAATTAGGAAAAAAAGGAATGGATCAGTATCCAGTGATTATTTACATGAAAGCACCAATGAGGATGAATTGTCCAGAGATGATTCTGATGATGAATTGCTTCAATCTGCACCAAAGTAAGCATTCCGTTTTTCTAGTTTTCTATCTAGAGATGATTCTGATGATGTATATCAGGAATTTATTTTGAGCTGTTGATTTTTCCAGCTTCATATATGTGCTCCTACTTGGAAAAAATGATTGTCGATTCTTCCATTTTTACATGTTTGTTCTATTGGAAATTAATGTAATCATGTTCTGCTGTTTATCGTTTTAACCTTTGTAAAACCGAGCCATCATAAACTATCACCTGTTGAGCTTTCACCATGTTTTTAAACAAATAGACACTTTATCCTTGCTTTTTGTTTTTTGTATTTAGTTTTTTAATGCTTTTAGCTGATAACCTTAATGATTGAATTAAACATTTGCAGTGAAAATCAAGGAGGTTTCGTGAATTCCCACCAAGTAGAAAATATGCAAGTGGATCCTGACTTGGAAGATTCAGAGGATGAAGTGGCTGTTAATACACTCCCTGACAATGCTGTATCCAGAAGGAAGCTGAGAATGGTGGTTGATCTTGAGGATGATGACTGATGTGAAAGCGTTCTTATTTTGACTTAATGTGAATTTTATTTAAGTAATGTGAAAAACAATATTCAAATGCTTAATTTTTACACTGATTTAAATGCTATTCTTATTAAGATATATGTATAAGTATAATCCTGCAATTGTTTGAAACGTACCAAAATAATGATTGAAACATTGAAAATCAATAAACATTAATAATGACAATTTATGGTTTTTGTCAACAAAAAAAAAAACAGGTTTGAAACTTCCTCGGCAACTGCCGAGGTTTTCCTCGGTAGTTAACTGCAGAAGTTTTCCTCGGTAGTTAACTGCAGCCGATTTTATAATTCGGCAGTTAACTGTCGAAGGACATTTAAGTAATTTACATGTGTTTTTCAGCCTAAGCAAATGTGTATACAACAATTTTCATAAAGATTTAATTTATGAGAAAAAAGAATACAAAGGTGAGGTTCTGCTTAAATTCCAGCTCAAAAAACATCATAAAGTAAACATCATATCTCATCTGAAACTATTTTCATTCCAGTGTGAATGTTTAGCTGTAAGAAGTAAAGAAATAATTTTATAAAAAAATAGAAAATAACGGTTTTAAATGAAAAGTTAATGAATTTGATGCATTATTTTAATTTTAATTTAGATATATAATATTTTAGTCCTAGCGTAGTATAAGGAAAATGCATTTTAGACCAGACTCCGATCAAATTGCTCAACCAATCAGACTATCGACTTTTGTGTAAATCCTGATCGAATCGTAACTCCATATCATTTTTTTTTTCTTTTTCAGAAATGTCGGGAGTAACAATTTTGATCTTCTGTTCTGAGAACTCGTGGCTGTCTAAATGCTGGGCCAGAGGCAGACCAAACTTAACAAATGAGACAATATTCATTTAGTTATCAGAACAGAAGATGAAAATCTTGATCATGACAGCCACCATAAATTTATGGGAAATGTTAACTATTGCCCCAGGGGCTAGTTAAGAACCTTAAATGGTAATTTTTTTTATAAAAGTTTGTGTAATCAATGCATTAAAAATAAAAAACTTTACATTTTTAAGGGATAATTACTTAATTTAGTATGCTTAAAGAGTGCCCCGAGGACAATCATTAAAGAACCCTAAATTTATTTATAAAGAGAGAGACCATTGACAATGTTACAACCAAATCCCTATTGCGACCTATCCATTCCAAGTGAAAAAAATGATAAACATATTTAGTCGCATAAATTATAGCGCATTCATTTCACTCAAATTACTGAACAGGTTATATAAAAACACATACAAGCAAAATGCGTGAATATACACATCATAGCTGTAGGCACAGAAATTTACAGAGTTAGTATCCATATACATTATAATGAGAGAGATCAATAAATTACAACATAAAAATCCAATTGAACCTATTTAAATGCTTGCCAAAGAATGAATGAAAACTCCAAGAACAATGGAGCACTAAGATAGTAAAGATGTTACTCGGACAGAGTTATCAGCTGATCCAGTCAAGAAAATGGGCAAGGTCGGATGCCAATCTACAGCAGTGATAGGAGCACCGTGAGAAAGTGTTCTCCAACCATTCAAATGACCCTGAACCTGACAAGACAGCCAGACATTGCCACTTTCAGATAACTAACGAGATAATTAGAAACGTTTATGCCAAAATTTACTTCCTTTTACAAGTCAAATTAAAGTGCAAATAAGTAAATTATAATCCCTTATAAGGGAAGGTCTAATCATGATGGATGCAGAAGAACTCAAGAAACATCAACCTGATATATGGGTGCTCTATCTGAACTGGATGTTACCAAGAGTCTCCTCCCATTTGCATCTAATGCCATATCATGTCTGTAATAATTTGAACTGGGGTAACAGTACCTACAAAATGTGAAAAATATCAAGAACAGAGTTTGTTATTCAACCATATCTAAAAGCAAGGATAATGGATTGAAGATGCAACATTATCCCTCGTATAGCATGAATGAGCTCCAATATTCTCATTAGCAAAAAAAAAAAAAAACCCCTCGTATAGTATGAATGAGCTCAAATATTCTCATTAGCAAAAAAAAAAGGTCCTACAACTCCACAAATGCATTGGATCTGATTGTAACTAATGTGAATCATGTGATTAGATCCATCTCCATAATTTGAATTGTTGCGTGATTTTATACTATTAGTAATCTACTAAATAAAATATACACATGTATACTACTTTTTCCTTGGTAAGAAAGGCGGTCCTTAGAAAAGGACCAGCCATTATGAAATCCCTTCATTTCATTTATCTAATTTTGCAATCTTTGGATGGTATTGGCACAAAAAGAAAAAGGAAACATAATGTGTTAAACTAAAAATATACCTACTACAGTCTCTTGACCACAAGATTTGGCCTTGATTTTGCAAGCTCCACTCAAAAATCTGTTAATGAAGAACTCATTACTATGAAGTTTACAATCTATTTCACAAAACATGAATAACATCAAATTAATAGTACTTGCCTTCCCATCACAGCCGAGGCTAAAAATGCTAGTCTCATCTGGTCCAAAAAGAATAGAACTGATGGAAGAATCATGTGCAGGCCAGCCAGTGATTTGTAGACCAGCAGACATGTCTTTTGGATTGTTAAGGATGGCATAATTTTCAAACCATGTGACCCCTGCTACTAGTGCATTCAAACTACGTTTTCTTATCTTTAAAAAGAAAAATAAAATTGCAACATTTTTATTTCATAAATAACTTCTAAAATCTAAATACAAGCTATAAACAATATTTACTTAATGGATGAATCACAAAATAAATAAAATGCACAGAAGCAACCAAATGAATTAAATTAAGGATACCAAACATGTGAATCATTCCATCCACAGCAGAAGCTGCTAAAATTTTCCCATTGTGGTTGAAGCATAGAGAAGTAATTGCCGGTGGATCTTCTCCAAGAGGAAGGACTGTCTTTATGGAATCCAAAATTAAACATAAACATTGAATGACAAAAACATAGACACTATATACAAAGAAGCACATACCATGGCTTTCCATGTCTTCATGTTCCACACAGTCAGTGAAGCGAAACCCAGGTTGTCAAAATAGTTAGAACCAGACCTACACAGACAATATGGACCTCATAATTCCTTGCTAAAATGAGTTTAACAGAGAACAGAAAATTAGGATTATTGATTGAAAAGAAAAATATTACAGAAAATTAACCCCTGTAATCCCAGAGCAAAAGCTTCTCAAAGAAGAGAAATTTCTCTCTCTGCCCAAACCCTAAGGTTCTAACGGAATAATGATCTAAGATACCCCTTACTCTCTCTTCCCATTCCTTTATTTAACCAACTCCACTTTGTGTAACTAACTCTCCCTCTAAGAGGGTCTTGAACATTTGGGCCTATGTGTACATATTAGAGCCTATCAGTACATAATTGGACTAATATCGTGTTAAACAGAGGATCAATATTCAATTCACCAAATTCAGCAAATTTACTATTACAGGAAAATATTACAGAAGATTAACCCCTGTAATCCCAGAGCAAAAGCTTCTCAGAGAAGAGACATTTCTCTCTCTGCCCAAACCCTAAGGTTTTAACTGAATAATGATCTAAGATACCTCTTACTCTCTCTTCTCATTCCTTTATTTAATCAACTCCACTTTGTTTCTTTCGTGTAACTAACTCTCCCTCTAAGAGGGCCTTGAACATTTGGGCCTATGTGTACATATTAGAACCTATCAGTACATAATTGGACTAATATCATGTTAAACAGATGATTAATATTCAATTCACCAAATTCAGCAAATTTACTATTACAGTAAGGAATTCAATAATTAAAATTGTGATGCATACCCCCCAGATGCTGCTGCAGATACAAAAATAGGTTCAACAGGACTGCACTTTATGTCCAGTACACTGTAAGATCACATACATGTGTCAGACAGATGAAAGTCATACACAAACCTAAAAAGGTTATAATTAGGAAATACCTAGGAAATGCTTCCGTTGTGTTAAGGTCACAAACAACTCTTTTAGCGTCCACATTCCATGCCTTAATGCACGCATCGGATGTACCTATTAGAAGCTTTTAGCAAGAGGAACAATTAAATTATTATAATTTACAATCTCATATAATCAATAGAATTGAATAATTTCAATCACCAAGAAAAATCAACTCACATACCAATCGGTCTGATTTGCATTCCCAATCAAGTGACAAAATTTCAGTGCCACAATATATGGTTGCATTTCTAGAAGCCGGAGTTGATGCATCATATGTCCATATCCTTTATCAAAGGAAACAAGACCAATTGTTTTGAGATTTCATAAAACTAAAGGAGCGTTACATATATTTTGAGAAAGATAAAGAAAAAACATTATTGAAAATAACCATTATGAAAGGCTGTTTCCAATTTCCAAACAAAAATGTAGCACCAATAAACTTTATCTCCATCTTCCATTTTTTAATAAGCATTTTAGTCTTTTATTTAATTTCTTATACGTTGTTGATGGCATTGCTCTAGATACACCAACACATAAGGTTTATAAATTGGCAAATGATTGAAGGCTACAGCCTAGCAATTTGCAGTCGAGACTAATAATTAGATAAAGACCGTTCCACTTTTCCAATTAAGCAATAATCTTGGTATGTTTATTTACATCACCTCCCAGAGAGAGTACCTGGCAGTTCCATCTAGAGAAGCACTGGCTATATTGTTTCCAGACGCAGAGAAGCGGCACCGGCTGATTGGACTGGTGTGCCCCAAAAAAGTCTCCTACAATCCATAATGATTTCTTATTTACACAGATTCCATTGAAAACCTAATATGTTCTTGATAGTTGAGAGTAACACGAAAATGCAGAACAAAGGGGGAAAAGAACACAAATAAGGCTCTATGCGCAAATATTACCTGGTGCTCTACTTTGACCTCAGCAAAGTCTTCTTCAGCAGACAATTCCCCATCGTTTTCTGCCACAAAATTAATTGTTAATTTTTTAATGCATCCAATTTTCAGAAATAATAAATAATAATAAAAATTTGATTGTTTCTTTGTTTCAATGCTAAATAAAAATACAAAGCTTTGTTGTTTCATTTCCATGAGTTCTGCAACTGAATCAATATTTTGTAGGGTCCGCAACTAACACCATCATTTGAAACCAAAACATATTGTTTCTTCTCGTTCAAAATCAATATATTTTTTAAGAGAAATTCATGCTTACAAGTTACAGCAAGTTGCAGTGTAAAAGCAATATCATCATTTGTCTTAAGGTTGTATACATTGTCATATTGCGAGACAATTTCATTTACTTCTCAGAACTTACTAACTAACATCTAACATTATCTACCTTCTACATACACTTCATGACTAGTTATCTTGCTAGAACAATAACTCAACATTTTGACCAACCAAAAAAAACAATAACTCAACATAAAAGATGTCAGCACATGAATTTTAATAAGTCTATCGATCCATAGAAAGTAACCATCAACTTGCTTAAAAATCAAATACAAAAGCAACTACTTAATACCACTTCACACAGAGGAAGCGGCCTTGAAGTATATCTGTCTGCCTATATGGGGACTGTCATGACCTTTTAGAGTGGTATTGCCAGCTCTGCCATGTTCCAGATAGTCATTCAATATGAAAGTTGAATCATCACCAGACTTGGAGCTGGTAAACTCGGACTGAACATTTCCAGGTTCACCCACAACTAAATCTTGATCAATCTCTGGAGAATCTTTTGACACATGAGTACTTTCTTCACGCAAATTGCTTGACGAGCTAATACTTCCTTCCATACTTCAATCCAAATTAATTAGAAAGGTAAACATGTCTCATTAGACTCGAGTAGTGAATAAAAATATGCTTACCTTCTAAACTGCCTTAATTGAGTTTCTTTCTCATTGAGTAAAGCCTGAAGTTCTGACAACTTGATATTTAGCTGTGTGATCTCTCTATTGAGTAGGTTGGTAGAATTCATCTCTGAACTAATCTTCAGTAGAGCAGGTAGACGTGCTTTTATTAAGGATAATTACAGAGTAACTTGATGAAATTGTGAATGCAGAAGCCATATGCAAATCAAATCAAAAAACATATAGGCTTAAACGCACTATTGATCCCTCTATTTTTTAAAAATGAAATTATGGTCCCTCATTTTAAAAGCTGGTTTTTTGGTCCCCCAATTTCACTTTTTTTTCTTCTTCTTAATTTTCCATCCCCATCCTATTTTGGGGTCATTTTTGCTGATATGGCTTATTCATCAATGAAATGGCAGAGCTTATATGGCCACAATGAATATCCATGTCAACGAGAAAGACCTAATACACATTATGCATGACATACACTGTTTTCACCATTTGATTATTCAAATTGATACCTAGAAAAATAAGGGAACCAAAATTGAATATTCAATGTAAAAAACATTATGCATGGATATATTTTGATAAGTAGTAGTATGAGATGGCATGATTGCATGAGATACACTGAATATTCAAATTGATACCTAGAAAATAGGTAGACCAAAAGTACATTTAAGCCAAACATATATTCTATAGAAAAGTTATATATATGTGAGACTGTGACACTCAGGGATGAAGAGGGCAGTGAGTGATTGCATGCACAAAAAGTTGATGAGGCACAAACAATAAGTAGCTCTTGAAAAGTTTCTATGTAAAAGAACACATGAATGAGACAAATTTAATTGGAATAAGAGGGATCGTAAGATTGTGCATGTATGAGACTATACATCTGAAATAAAGATTAAAAAAATGTATTCCTCTTATTCAAACTTGAATTCAGTTATTGATGTATTACTTCGCCTAGAAACTTTCTAGAATCATTTTGTCCATCCCTTTACACTTGAAATCACTTTTTGTCCGGGGTTATATCAACAAACACCCTATAATTATCAATGTGCAGTGTTCCAAAGCAGTAGCGCATTCTTCCGTGGTTCATTTTCCGTTTTTAATAAAACTACGAGCTTATTATGCATGCATCAACCTAATATTAATTCCAGCCACACCCTATTAACAAAACATGTGTGCCTAAGAATCTGTAATTAAACCTAAAATGCATTAAAATAAAAAACATTATGAAGGATATGAGTAGCATTGAAGATCTCACTAAAGAAATTTCTAACAGAAAGATGCAATGCCTGATTCCACTCCTTCCCAAAAAATATTCGAAATTCCGGATTCAATTGTGGATTCTTCACATAAGGAATCACTGCAATGCAATACAAAATCTCATCATCAAACTCAAACTCAAATTTTAACACAAAAAAAAAAAAAACGCACCAAACCATTGAGTCCAATCCTCTTGAGAAGAACTCTGCAACAAATCAGGACCATAAACATCGAAAAACTCAACAACTTTTTCCCTCTTCTTGGATTGCAAAGCATGAACAACGTAGAATCGTAGAATGGAAGCTTCCAATTTGGAGAATGATGAAAGGAGTGTGTATTGGGAAGATGAAGAGAGATAGTGTTTGAAGAAAGAGAGAAGTGAAATCAATTTATTGATGTGAAAATTAGGAATGTAAATGGAGAAAATTAGGTCGAGAATTTTATCAACGTGAAAAGATTTTCCGACGTCGGTGCGTAATTCAGTTTCATAAGATTGGAGTGTGGTGGTAAATCCTCGGAACACGAGAAATTCGCGAACTAATTCTTCTGCGTAATGCATCTTCTCCATCTTCGATGCGAATTGAATTGTGTTAGGGTTTTTTGTTACGGTGGATTGCGGCGGTGATATAACAGATGTGGAGGTTTTAGGACATCACGACGGTAAGTGTTTGTTTACGGTGGTGAATCGATGAATTGATACACATGTGAGTGGGGATGGATGGCACGTGATTACAGAGTGGTAGTTACTGTGGCGTCAAAAATTGATTTTGAAAAAAAATTAGTTTTGTAAAAATTTTCTAAAAAAAAAAAGTTGTGTAAAATTAATTTTGTCTAAGAATAAGTTAAATGTAAATTGATTTTAAATACATTCACGAGTTTAACAATAAAATATTTAAATGTATAAATGAAAACAGTTCAAAAAAAAAAATGTATAAATGAAAAGTATTTGTGTATTTGTCTAAAGTAATTTTATTATGTACCGATGTATTTATCAGTATCACTAAGAACATCTTCTATGGGGTCTTTATTTAACAAAGAACACTCCCTATTAAGGACCTCTCATTGGAGAAAGAAAAAATGAGTCTCAGTTAAGCAACATGCAACTATATAAGGATTATATCTCCTGGAAAACTAATAGATCCCACGTTTAAAAGAAGTAATAAAATATGTATTAGTTGGTCTCACTTGCAAAGTGTCATACCCCAATTTTTTACCTAAGATTATATGATGGGGGTGTATCTTTAATTAATGGGGGTACATAATTGTGTGAACGAAATAAGCAATAGAAAAATATTATTTGAAAATGATAAATTAATTAATTAATTTAATCATTATTTAAAAGTGCTTTCTTAGTCCCCAAGTTTTGCGAAAATATTTTAGAACGCAATTTAGAATATTTTGGTAGGCAATTTAACGTATTTTAGTGTTTGATCTGAAACATATTTTGATACTCAATAATATATATTTATGTATTGAATAATACATTTATGTACTAAATTATATATTTTTGTACTCAATATGATATATTTTGGTACACAGTTGGGATATTTCTGTAATATGTGAATTACTTGTTCCCAAAGTTTCTCACTTTTTAGCTGTGAATTTTCTCTATAAATAGAGAGCTCACACGATGCATTCCAGACACCGAAATTCACAGTTGATGCTTCATGTGCTTTTCCTCTCTTCTCCCTCCTTCGACTTGTCTTGACGAGTCTTTCTTCTTTTTCTACTCCTTTCTGTCCCTTCGGTTTCAAAGTATTTATTTTGTTTCTATGTTATAAAAAAAATGCAAAAAAAATTAGTTTAGGTTAAGAGATTTTGTGGTGATCCAACGTCACCACAACATTTTCATGCTTTTATTTCATTGCTACGTTTGTTTTAGTTTTAGGTTTTATTTATTATTCAAAATAACAAAAACATGCAAATAACATCAAAAATCACAAAAATATTTTCATAATAAACC
>Ga0315915_1008050_pt1 | contig 12405 bp, 5 predicted proteins | sample MpolbnodulesMG_FD_207738 | JGI IMG/M metagenome (GOLD analysis project Ga0315915, IMG submission 207738) | Medicago polymorpha root nodule microbial communities from Los Angeles, California, United States - branched nodules | ecosystem: Host-associated > Plants > Roots > Nodule | place: USA... | reverse complement strand
CACTTGTGATTGCATGTTGAAAGGAAACAGTTTTTTTTAGAGAGAAACAAGGGAAATATATTTTGTGATTAATGATATTAAGGGAATATGAAGTAAAACTTAACAAAGTTTCTCTTTTGAGAGTCGTGAAAGTAGGAAAAACAAGGAATTAAAATTATAAAATCACCAAAAAAAAATTTGTTAAAAAGATTTAAATTAAGCATGGATTACATTTAATTTTTCTTTTATAAATGAGAACCGAACTTCTACTAAAGGTTTTTTAAAAATATCAGCTAAATGAAAAAAGATGAATGAAGCCAAAATCATGACTACTCCCATGCATCCTTCATCAAGCTTAGCCCAAGATGAAAATGGGAACAATTTTCCTGAAAAAGAATATAGAGGAATGATTGGGTCTCTCTTATATCTAACTTCCAGTAGACCTTCCATTCTTTTTGCAGTAGGCTTATGTGCTAGATTTCAAACCGCGCCAAAAGAATCACATTACACTGCAGTAAAAAGAATTTTCAGATACCTTGTAGGCACTACAAATGTCGGTTTATGGTATAAAAAGGGACCACACTTCAATCTCATGGCATATTGTGATGTTGACTACGCCGGAGACAAAATAGAAAGAAAAAGTACAAGTGGCGCATGTCAACTCCTCGGGGAAGCTTTAGTCAGCTGGTGTTGTGGAAAACAAAATATTATAGCACTATCCACCACAGAGGCTGAATACATTTCCGCTGCAAATTGCTGCTCTCAGGTATTATGGATTAGAAATCAATTAGAAGATTTCTCCCTCAGGTACGCAAATATTCAAATATTATGGGATGATGCTATAAATTTATCAAAGAACCCCATTCAACATTCCAAATCCAAACACAGAGAAATAAAACATCATTTTATTCGAAATCATGTGAATAAAAAGGAAGTTGAACTCTTATTATCCTACCTTCTAAGTCATTGTTGTGTTGGAGGCTTTTGCATGGAAGAGTGCCAACTGATGAGGACCTTCAGCTTAGAGGGTGTGCTATAACATCTATGTGCTCAAATTGTGACAAAGAAGCTGAGACATCTTTCCATATGTTTTTTGATTGTGCTTTCTCTATCAAATTATGGAACTGGTTGGCAGGTGTTTTGGATCTTCATTTTCAACTTACTAATCTAGAGGATATCTTGCAAATTTGTGATAGAAGATGGTCCCCTTAGTGCAAAGTGGCAATTCAATTTGTTGTAGTTAATATCATAAATGTCATTTGGTATAGAAGAAACCAAGCTAGATTTCAAGATAAATTCATTCATTGAAAGATTATCATCAACAATATTATATGTTCAGTTCACAGGCCTGGCAATAACACATTAAAATGCTCATCACCTGACATGAGAGAATTTAGTATATTGAAGAGTTTTAGAGTACCAATTCACCCTCCCAATGCTCCAAAAATCAAAAAAGTCATATGGTTTTCCAATTTTCCATTGGAAAAAAGTAAATATTGATGGAGCTGCAACAAAAAATCCTCTTAATGCTTCTGCAGGTGGTCTATTCAGAGATAAAGAGGGAAATTATCTAGGCTGTTTTACTCAGAACCTAGGAAATGTTGTTAATGCATTTCATTCTGAATTAATGGTTGCTATTCTTGCATAGGCGATTGCTCAAAGAAAGGGGTTCAACAATCTCTGACTTGAAACTGACTCTCAACTAGTTTTCTTGGCTCTCAAGTCTTATGCTAATGTTCCTTGGAATATAAGAAATAGATGGCATAATTGTTTATCTTTTGCTAGAAATATCCATTTTACTTTTTCTCATGTGTATAGGGAGGATAAAGCTTGTGCTGATGGTTTAGCAAAGTTAGGTCTCACATTACCTCCTAACTCTCTTAATTGGTTTGTTTCATCCCTGATGGGATCAGGGGGAGTACGACAGGAATAGATTGAGGTTATCTAATTATAGGTTTGTAAATTTCTAAAAAAGGTCTTGGTCTAGTCCCCCTTTCTTTTCTGTACTCCTTTTATTTTGTTTTCAATGAATTTGGAATGATGCTCTCTATCATTCCCACTTTTTGCTTAAAAAAAATATAGCAAAAGTTTATGCAACACATATTATTAATTACTATCAAAATTGTTATTTAATGAACATCATATTATTTTTACAAGTTTTAAAAATATTCTTCTTAAAAGAGGTTAATGAATATTATATTGGCTCACTTTGTATATGGTTGGTTCTATGCAGCGATAATAATTGATTTTGAATGAATTGATTATGTAAAATTGATATTGTTTAAATGTGATTTGTGTTTGGATAAAGAAAAGTTGTTTAATAAATTTGGATCCGTTGAATTGGAATTTTGCGAAGTACGTTTGCCTTAGGCAAGTAGATCAAAATAAAATACGATAATGATATGTTTTTTTTAAATAATAATGGTATGATTCATCCAAGATAATTCCCACTATTATATCCTTGTCAAACAGTTCAAGATAATTCCCACTATTATATATACAAGTATTAAAGAAATAAAACAAAATCAAGAAGTAATAACTACAAGGTGATCCTCTAGAAGGAAAAAAAAATGCAAGGTGTTAAGGGAAATACTAGCCTCACAAAGTGGAGTATACCATGTCACATTCCTCACTGTTTTTTGAAGGATGTCACACACATACGCCTAATGAGGTCATGTAGCGTATGGCTCCCCAAACAAAATATACTTGGTACATCCTCAACTAGGAATCCACCACCAATAGTCCAATATTCTAACTTTCATTCACTTCTTCATTTTTCACGTTTGAAAAACTTTAGCCATCGAACTTCAATTTTAATTTTATTTTTTATTGTTTAATGAGAAAAAGTTTGATATTTTCTATAGTTACACTCTTTAAAATAATCAAAATACCTTTGTTTTAAAATTAAATTTTAAACACCTAACTTCTTCTCTCATTTCCTCTCGCCCATGTGGTTCCCAAATGTATTTGTTCATCATCATTGTGCTTGGTAATAACTATGACTTTCTCTACAACAAGAAAATAAGAGTAGAAACCAACAACAAATTATCCAATCATGTTAACTACTATGGGTCCATGAATTCCTTGGTAGAAGACCTTGAAATGGTACCCAATTTTTTTCCACCAAATCTGAAATAATCGACAACACACATGTTTAACTAACACAAAAAATATTTAAATTTTGCCATGGGAACACGCAAGGGATCAATGGATCGAAGTACATGGGGAAGAATAAAAAATATTGAGTCGATGACCGTAAATGTTGTGAATTGAAAACTGCATAGGCATATGTCAACTTGAATAACGTAAAAGCTATTTTTCTTTACTATATTTTTCTTGAGCAATGATAGGTAGACAACCTTATTGTGTAACACCCATTTCTATCACTCTGAACAATTTCAGTTAACCAAATATATTGTCTGTGTGACCCATTTCTATCACTTTGAAAAGCTGTGAATTTCAAAGTTTCTGAAGCCTCCATGAATGTCTGTCTTGACTAAGGAATTCCGAGAAGCCAGTTTCTGCTATTGCATTAATGATATATATTTTCTAGTATATGTTTAAGGGAAATGTATTCTACTTACTTCCATGTTGATCATGACCTAGTAGTACATTAGCAACTTGTGTTTGGGTGAGGTGACATTCTGAATATTTAAAAATGATGTAGTTCGGAAAGATTGTGGTGGACAAAGTTCTTAAAGCTGCTGTAAATTGCGTGTGCGCGCGATATGCTCTTTGTTCATAGGGTTCCTATAAATGCAAACAACACATTTTCCTCTCTTCCACGCAAATAGTTTTCAGCATTTTGACTGATAATATAAAAAAGCTTCATGTTTGCTGCACATTCTATAAGTGTAATGCCGATTTATGATGATGATGTTCATATTGGACAAAGTTTCACTTAGATTTTGTTGAAAGATCATAGTTTGATTATACTCCAGAGTCTTTTCTTAGGCTATCTTATATGGTGTGTATGTTTCTGCTGTCTGTACACAAATTTTAATATATCTTGTACTGTTGTTTGCTCATTAATTTGTTTTACTTGTTATAAAAGTTGTTAGCACAAGTTCTATATATGTTGGCATATAGTTTCTGTCATTCAATGGGGTGTTAATTGCATCCAATTAAGAGGTCTTTCTCTTTCCAATGGAAGGAAGAGCATTTGCAGAATCTTAAACATGTCGTGAAGATTAGTTCGGAGAGTAGACACGTTTGGCTTTATTCAGTCCTGCTAAAGGTTTCCTCTTTCGTGGGGAAATTGTTACAAAAATATATGTTGGAAAAATTGACATAGAATTAATGAATAAATAGTAATAATAATCAAGAAATATAGCAGCAATTATAAATATACTTCTCAGTGAAATATTGAAGAATGGAAGAATTTATCGATCGTTGGCTGAGGCGTGCAATCGCACTGGGCTTAAGAGCATTTCGCCACCACAGGTCAATCACCTGATGCAGTTGGCCTCAAAGCTAGTGCTCTCCAGGATACAACAGCCACTTCTCGCTAACACTGCACGTGAACTAGCATGGACACAAGAACAACTATTGGATGCCAAAGGGAACTTCATTTTTGTTATTGTTAATTATGAACCCTTTTATACCTATTGTTGCTGGTGTAATATAAGAAAAAGAAGAAAATAGTGAAACTATATTTCCTACCCCAAGACCTCAATTTCCTTTATATATGCAAATCAATTTGTAACGTTACAAAACTGCAATTCCTAGTAATTAGGTTGCCAAGTAAAACCAGCAACCGCTAGCTTGACCAAGCAATTAAGAAACAAATAAAACGTGCAAGACTTAGTCAAGAGAAAATTATTTGATATAATTATTATTAAAATAATAATTAACTTTGAAATAAATTATTAAATAAAATTCCAACAATATATACCAGGGATAATCATATCAAGGGAGGGATTATTAGTCATTACTTGCAATTTTTATCTTGGAACCATCTATTGCTCATCTATTCTTTGAATGCTCTTTGTTTTCCGAAGGCTTCATTGGAAATTCTTAGATAGTTTATGATTGCTTCAGCAATGCATTATGTTGGCGGAGAACACTTCTTGCAATTTGTTGATACGAATTTAGTGGCTGGATTCTTCTTAAAGAAAGGTTTTGGGTGGATGCTTTTCTCTTTACTACATATATGGCTTTTAGTAACATTTTTCCCTTAACACCCAATTATATATTACTGATTATTTATTTGTAACACTTATTTCTAACATTTTTTAAAATTCGTCACCGATTTTTACTAGTTTGTTTTTTTTAGAGGTTTTTTTTTACTAGTTTGTTAGTACTATATAAAAAACTCAAAAGAATGAAAAAAAAATACAAAATATTATAAACACGTTCATGTTACTTTCCTTGTGTTACAACGTTTCTCTCACTCTAGTCACTCCGATCGCAACTTCACTACCATATCACAACCTTGCGCCTCTCACCTTGCCACCGTATCTCTCACCTCGCCGCCGTATCTCTCACTTCTTGATTTTCTTTCGTGTTCAAATTGATTTTCTTTATGCAATATGCATGTTTCAATATTTTATTTGATTATGTGTTTGTTGTGCAATGATGAGGCTTCAATGTGCATATGTTCTTGTTACCATTGCATATCCACACGTGAACCTATTTTCTCATTTGAAGTTACTAAATGTTATTTCCACTAGAGAGAAAATGAATGAATCTCTTGTTTTCATTAGATTGAAAGTGATCAATACAATGTTATTTATGCAAGTAGTGTGCTGCATGCTAAGTATTGTAAACTAACTGTGAATATATGCCTTGACATGAACACTTTAGTTTTGATGATTGACAAATGAAGTCCTAGAAGAACAAAGATGCAAAAAGCGGAAAAGAAGATTCAAACTTTCTAGTCTTGAGTTTTATTTTTTATTTTTATTAGGACTATTTATAAGTAGTAGAAAAAGCTCTCATGAAAATAAATCACACACTCACAATGATTTTCTAAAGTAATTTTGCATGAAAAGCTATTATTTATTTTGGAAAATTGCATAAATAGTTTTAGGATGCAATTGTGTTGATTTACTTGTTCAATAACATTATACTAATATTTTCTTTCATAAAGACTGAGTTGCCGTATTTTCTATTGTGATTGCAATTGGTCAACTAGCCTTTCATATTTTTCATTAAATGGAAATTGATTTTGTAGAGGCAACAGTATATGGCTAATTGATTCCTAATCAATCAATATTGACAACGGCTATCTCTTTTATAGCATATTTGATTTGATTTGTTTTTCTACATTCAAAGGAGCATGATGCGTTTATTCATTAAGGCTTAATGGCTCATGTAGTCATATTGACTATGATTTATTTGACCGTTGGTGATAAACGGCTAGTATTTTATTTAATGCATCATTCCCATTTTTCATTATAAATAGAGCATTTGGGTAGCTCATTTGAATAACTAATATCTTTCACTTAAACATTGTCAAAAATATTTTTCATCACTCTCATTATTTTCACACTTGCTAATTTATTATCTTGAGAGCTCTTTTATACTACATAGTTTATCTTGTAGTTCTTGTGCTTCAATTTGTTATATCTACACATTTGGTGTATTACTTTATTATTGTAACTCTTATTTTGTATTGGGTGCGATCCCAAAGTTTCACGAGAGGTGATATCTCTTGGGTTTAGAGATCTTCTACAAAGGATTGTTTTGTTTGAAGAGTGTTTGCTTATTTGTAAAGGTTACTAGCTTATCCCGTTTAAAAGCTAGGTTAGTGAAAATCTCAAGGGGCTTTTCCTTGGGGACTAGACGTAGGACTTGGTGTTTTAGACCGAACTAGGATAAACTTCTTGCGTCCTTTTCTCTCATCCCTTTATCTCTTTTACTTTACTTGTTATTTATTTTAGCACAATTTCTCTAGTTTTTCATCTTTATTAAAAACTTTTATAAGCATTTATTTCTTTTGGTAAAAATATTTTCTAGTGCTTAATTTTTGAAATAATTTAAAGATCACAATTCACCCCCCTCTTGTGTGTTTGAAGTCACTTGTTCAACACTAACAGCTAGAGGATCACTACTCTAATGGATAACTTGTTGAGCAAGTTATCTCTAATAACAGAGATGAAAGAAATTATGTAATAAATGTTGTAGAATTCGGAGCTTTTTGAACATCGACATCATCTAAACGAGCTAGTGTCTACTCTCATGCAAAGAGTTGATGCTAAGGACAGCGAACACCTTTCGATTTTGGTTGTGTTTTTGCTAGTACAAATTCTTCTATCTTAAGAATACTATGTGTCTTTATTACTATACTGACTTTTTCCTCATTTGTAGTCCACGGACGATAATGGTGATAGAATTGTTCTTGGAACATATAATGATCTTATTATATCTTATAGGTTCTTAGGAGACAACTGTCTTAATTCTGTGTAATGTTGTCTACTTCTTGGTATAGACACATACATATTATGATTCTATTTGTTATTGGCCTGTACTTATTTGTACCACTTTTTTGGTTTCTGACTTTAAGTAGTTGCATATATGAATTGTTTGTGTTTGGCTGTTAATGGCTTGAAAGTTAAAATATGAAAGAGCACATGGTCCAATTGCAAGATGTTCTAGAAAGAGGAAGAAGTCACTTCATAAGCTACTAAGAAGGAACTTGAGCTTGAAGCTCAACTTGTTGAAGTATGGAGCATTATATAGCAGCATGTAATGTTTTATGCTCTTGCAACTAGAAGCTCGTGAGTTTCTATTCCTTCATTTCGCAAATGCTGAATTGGTTGCTGAAAAAAATTAGAATCTAGTATTGTGAGGAAAAATCAATAGTATTTACTTTGCATGTTTATTTTATTGTTGCATGCACATAGTTGTGTTGCTTTATGGAGATTTTGAATTTTTGTTTTTGATGTTTGAATTTTGTGATGATTGATGTGAAATGAATAGGGGAGGTTTTTGCTTAAAAATGTGAGTGGAGTAGAAAAGCCTGGAAGATTATTAACGATAATGGGACCTTCAAGTTCAGAGAAGACAACATTGCTCAATGTTCTTCTTAGTCTGCTGGCTGCGTCGCCTCGGCTTCATCTGAGTGGCCTTTTGGAGTTCAATGGAAAGTCTAGTTTTGTGGAAAAAAGTGATTAGTATGTTTAGTTAGGAAATCCTATTTCATTGTCTTGTTATCCAATATTGTTGATCAAAATGTAGTATTGTGATTTGTCTGGTTGGTGTAAAAATACTTGTTACATGATTTTTAGATTCATTGTGGTGGATTGACTAACACATCCACTTTTTCTAATTTATTTCAATTAAACAATTTTTGATTGTTAGTGGTGATACAAAGAGTGTTACAATAATGTAATATTGTGTGACTTTTTTTATTGTCACAGATAATACTATAAAATGTAACTAAAGCTTTTTGGTAACATGGACTTTACCTGACAATTGTTCAAATGTTACTAAATTGAATCAGTAACATTTTTCTTGATTTAGTTACAATTTTCAAGTGTTACTAGATCTTAATTATGTTGTAGTGTCTTGTATCGTATCTGTTAAATACAGAAAGCTCGAAACAAAATGTGTTGGGAAGGTGCTATAGCTAAGAAGTTTGTTTAGTATAGAGTAGCATTCCTTTTACAACTTATATAGAGAAATAAGTTTGTTTCCTTCATTATGAGCTGTTATTTTTGGATTTCCAAACTGTTGTAATTGGATTTTCAAATTCTATTATCTACCGAAGTTGTTACTAGGTTGAGTCACGACCAGGTCGCTCTCTTTAAGACGTTTCGTGGCACTGTCCAAAATTGTGCAAGGCAGACTATCAACCACACCACCTCCAGGATAAAACAAGCCCAGCTACAACTGTTCAATTAACTACTGCACTGTAGTACCACTTTAATATGGTACTGCCATTCTATTATGGTGCTGACCACTCAAATATGGTGCTACGACCATTCTAACATCTATTGAAGAAGAATATATATATATATATGTTTAAGATCATTCTTATTATACCGAAAAAGGACTATGATCTTAATATATTATTTATTCCGAAGGGAAAGAATTATCGAAGGGACTATGCTCTTAAGACCATTCTTGATTCCGAATGGACAATATACCGACAAGGGACTATAAGGTCTTAAGAACACTCTTAATTCCGAAGGGATAGAAAGGAGTAGAAAAAGGAGAAGGACTTGTCAACACAAGTCGAAGGAGGGAGAAGAGAGGAAAAACACAGGAAGCATCAACTGTGAATTTCGATGTGTGGAATGCATTGTGTGAGCTCTCTATTTATAGAGAGAGATTGTAACTAATTTGGAGAAACTTAATGATTAAGTAAACATAAAAATTAAGCAACCCACGGATCAACTCAAGTAATAAACTAATCGGATAAGTTCAAAAAGAAACAAACTCACTAACAAAGGAAAGATAGGAAATTTAGTTGGATTCTCAATCTTATCACAACAAACATAACCTAAAATTATGGGTAGTGATATCATGAATAAATAATAATAATAATAATTATTTTCATCATTATCAGGTATTTAAAATTCAACACCACTGTTTAAACACTACTGATGTGTATGTTCTATTTTATGTGGGACTCCCACACTCTATTCTTTCAATTCACACAACATTAGATCAAAGTTTAATAACTTGGTGTTTAATCTTCTTCCAATTTCTTTCCATCTTCACACCAATGTTCCAACATGAGCATTATCCAAAGTCCAAACATCTATACGATTCGATAAACTAAAGTAGAATGAGCAAATTATTTCTATGCAATACAAATACAAATACAAGCTATACTGCTAGATAATTATTTATATCTAATTGGCATTAACGTAGCGACAATCTTTTCTGATTTCACCTTGATCTCCAATAAGAGGATTATTCTCTGATAACAAGAGAACAGCCCTTGAGAATTGTTCATTTATCATCTGCCATTTTTTGTACATAAGGTGCCGTTGTTGGCACTGTGGCCTCTTCATCCACAGTAAGAAGCCCCTTATGTTGCAAGATGTTTTTGTAGTAGTTGTTGTCAATTATCATTGGTGTTTTTAGATCATTCCTCACATATTCGACTGCATTTGGATCTGGATTTGGTGTTGGGCACCAATAGCTTGAAAACGAGAGAGCACTAATGAGATTGAGTCATTATGGTTTGGAATGAATTCTTTCGTCCACTCTTCATTTCAATGTTTGGACCTCCCAACTAAATATACAAAATATACCAACAATTCAACATCAACATCCACACTCAAATATTAGTTAGTATAATTACTCATACTATTTCTAGGTGGTTCTAATTTGAAAAATAAAGACTCCTTTACTATATGAAAATTTATATCAGGTCCATATTAGACGTCCCAACTTAAAAAAAAAAGTTCTATTAAGTGGGATAAATGGATAATCATTTAACATATAAGTCTCACTATGTGAGGCTCTCCAAGAGGCGACTCCTAGCATGTGTATATGATGACATAAACATACCATTGCAATACCGTCTCTAGCAGAAAGAGCGACAATGTCAGCACATGACACTGTCAAGGGACATTCTTTCTCGACAGCAGCTTTAATGGTGTTCACATACTTGAAGTTTCTCATCCCAAAACTTCTCACCGATGTCTGCTCCGATACCACACCACGCACGTGGTTAAAAGCAGGGATGCATCGCATGACTGCATATATATGCATCATTATTAATTGCCGATTAATTTGAAACGATGTAACTTTGTTGTGTTAATTATGTAATCTATATATATTTATACTCACATTGATTATGCAATCATGGAAGAGATTTCGAACCCACGAAATGGCTGTGTTTCCATGCTGGTTATATAGTTCAGTGACTTGTTGTTTGATTATCTCTTCTGCTTTTGGGCAGCTGTTGGAGTAGTAGTTCAGCTGTAGCTGGCTTTTCCCTGTGCATAAAAATACATGACATTATTAAGTTAAAGAAGTGATTCAATATCTAAAAAAATATAATTAATTAGAATTAGAAATGGTTAGAATTGATGTTAAGTCCACAATAGATATATAGATTTCTTGCATTCAGGTAATTAGCAGTTGCCAAATTGAACTATCAAATTAAGTTTTGAACTTTGTATTTTAGATTTAATTTATCAAACTCAGAAAGTGAGTTGTCTAGTCATGGTTAGACAGATCAAATCGCATGATCTCGTAACCCTTTTTTCTTTTAAGTGAAAATATAGAATATCTACTTTGAAAAGAAATGATTAATAGCTACAAAATTATAAAGATAAAAATTTGCTCCTGATTTAAAAAAAAAAAATTAAAAAACTAAGGTGGTCACTCAATAATAACAATGAACTCATGAAATTTGTTGCATGTAACTTGTAAGTTTCTCAGTTGGTAATGCATAACTATATACATATAAAGTTTGTGGAAGGTCTTAAATATTGGTCACACAAAAAAAGAAGGAAATAGAGTCGGTAAGTAGATGCTAAAATGTACCCAAATAAAAATGTAGGAGAAGCAATAGAAAGAGAAAAGAGGAATTAGAAGTAGCCATTTCTAGCAAGTTGAAATGTCTTTCTTGTGAGTTTTGATGTTTAGCAGTGGGAGTTTAGAAGCTTTATATATAGAGATAGTTTTGAGTGCACAACTCAATTATTAATTAATAATAATTAACTTAATGTGCCATTTGGGAAGAGTAAAACAAAAGCCTAATTTGAGCAGAACACTCTCCTCCACTAAGCAACTTTCTTTGACATTCTTCACTTCACGCTTGTGGCCCCCACACAGAAGTTACACCTGCACTTGTGCAACTAGATTGCTAGTGCTTAACTCCTTATATAATGGATATAGTTATTAATGGATACATGTTACCGCCCCACAATCACTGTTGTGAAAGTAAATTATGATTGTATGTTTGATTAACGTTAACACTTTGGTTAAATGCAATTTTTTTTTATTTCATGTAAAAACCTATGTATAATTTATTAAAGTATAATATTTTATATTTAGTGAGAAAAATTACTTAACTATCCACGTTAAATATTTTTAAGAATCAAAATGGTGTTGAGAGAGTTGATAATATGACCTTCCTTCTTTCAAAAAAAAAAAACATGACTCTTCCTTATAAAAAGAATGTGTGTTCAATCTTTGTAGTCGCCCTGAAGATCTTCCACTACCGACTTGAGACTTAATCTCATAGCGATCGTGAGATACCTCATAGCATAAAGGATCAGAGATCTTTTTGGTTACAAAAAGGATTAAAGATCTAAAGATATATTGGAGAAAACAAATAAAATATATAAAGAAATATAGAAAATGTTTTTGAATTGATAATGTCCTTTGTACTATATATATATATATATATATTAGTGGAGTATAGTACGATAATATTATTTTTTATTAAATTGATGTCCATTATATTATATATTTTTAGAAATTATGCTGTATAATATATGTTAAATTATTAAAGTT
>Ga0315915_1008047_pt1 | contig 12408 bp, 11 predicted proteins | sample MpolbnodulesMG_FD_207738 | JGI IMG/M metagenome (GOLD analysis project Ga0315915, IMG submission 207738) | Medicago polymorpha root nodule microbial communities from Los Angeles, California, United States - branched nodules | ecosystem: Host-associated > Plants > Roots > Nodule | place: USA... | reverse complement strand
CTCAGCTCAACAAAATCACGACTCGAATAACAGTGTCACTGTCACAAGCTTGCAAGGCAGATAGATGAATACATATGATGGAATGAAGCATGACTCTCAAGAATTTAATAATATTTACCACTATATAGTAAAACTATTAAATTGTACCACTGTCATGGACAAATCTTGTCCATCATAAAATTGATGGAGCATGATCCATCATTTTTCCAAGAGCATGCTACATCTAGCAAAAATGTTGAAAATATGAGTTTTGTACCGGATGAGAGGAGGAAGAAAAGAGGGTTGTTTGTAAGGTGAGTAACAGAGTACCAAATATTGGACTTGATCTTCAATTGGTTATGTGCTAAGAGTCCTTGTAGGCATAGCTGTACCACAATTTTGCTATCTGTGAAGCCAAAACACTTGTAATACTGTGTAGAAGATGCTGCAATTTACAACTTCAATTTATCTGTTGCAAGTATTACTATACTATGACTCTATCTTGGTATCAATGGGTTATGAGGATCAACCACCAGCAAGAAATGTGGTTTAACCAATCGTTCCACCACGTAAGAATGTGATTATGATGCATGTTAGGCTCACTGCTCAAACTGCGGTTTTGTATCAGTCTGTTCCAAAAGATCTTAAGATTGATAAATCTTCAGGGGATATTGAGTTAGATGTGTCAATTAGCTTAATTCACTGATGCAAACCAAGATGATATATACCAAGAGATTGCTTGCAGAAGAAGATATCGGTGTGTGAAGTAGTCTAGCTACAGGTGTAAACACCTTCCATTGTACATTTTTTCACTATCATCATATATATGTGCTCTTTGTTTTCACTAGCGTTCAATTTGTAGATTGATTAATACATTCTAAAGGGAAGAGTTTTGAAAGGACAGACATGCTACAAGCAAGACAATTCAAGATTATCTTGCCATATTTGAAATGATGATATGATTCTTTTATCGGTAACAATATTTTTGATTTTTGAAAACTCGGTATCCGATTCAAGAATCGACTAATTTAAGGGGACCAATCCCACCACCCACTTGCGGGGACCCCATTTGATATCGACTTTGCCCACATAATTTGACATGTGGGGGAATCGAACCTAAGACCTTGCGAGGAGAAATAGTCACAATATTAATGTTGATTATTGTTAAGGTGACGTCTACAAAACAATGAGCTTATTCAAATTTTTTCTTAGAAATTATTAAAACAGTTTGTTTTTAGTCTTTTTTAAGCAAAACTAATAATATACTAAAATCCTCTAAAAATAAAAATAATGTACTAAGAATTTACATCTAGTTTTTGGAAATTACATATAGTTGTCTAGAGGGAACATGTTTGAATGACATAAGCCTTGAATATTCAGATGCTAAGAAATTCACCAGCACCATAATCGATTAATGCTGCCTACCGATTTGAGAAAAATTAGTCTCTTCAACATGGGAGTTTATTCATTGACCAATTTATTTACTTGTAAAACTTAATTACCTTGGGTTGACGTTTACAACTTCTAGTCTGTTGAATTAATAGTTTTCCCGTTTACATTTGTGTACAACGACCTTAGGTTGAATTGTATTCCTTTTAATATTTTTGCTTTCTTTTTTACTGCTCATATATTTTTTGTTTTTACAAGAAATATATTTTTGTTTTTATGAAATTATTTGACACACATAAGTATTGTTTCCCTGTCTTAAACTTCATTGTTTGTCAAAGCAATGCAAAAATTTTAGATCACCAAAGTTTATTAACTATAGATAGATACTTTAACGGTCTATTGGTTTACCAAATTTTGAGAAATGACCCAAATACTCGTCTCTATTATTACAGTCTAGTAGTTTGATCGTGATGACATTTTATTTAGAATTTCAAATTTGATCTCGAATCTATACACTTCTTCCTCTTCGTATGTGTTTATTTGAGTATACACTACGTGAAGAGAAAAGAAATCCAAATACTTACCGACTAGATAAACATTTGTTCACTAGTCATTAAATGTTTAACCGAGACCCTTTATATCCTTAACTCATTCATCAAGGTTCGAACTCATAACATCAAACTTCTTAATCCTTAACTCAAATCAATTGAACTACATAACCTTAATCCTTGTGCGAGCATGTTACTCAAGTTATTTATTACTTTTTTAGTTCTTTATATTATTTTGGTTAAACCTTTTTTAGAGGCATTTATAGTCAAACCTGAACTGAGAATTAAATTCAAAACTCGGAAAGAAAAAGAAAAAGAGGTGTGGAAAAATGATGTATCTATCTGGTGCTATTCCAACTTCTGACTTGAAAAGTTCAAATAAATAGGTAACTACAGTCCCCTCCCTATGTGTATATAATAACCAGACCATGAAATATATAGTGAATGAATCTAAACATGTTGGTACTTGGTGTCGGAGGAAACATGTTGCATATTTTATTCTTCCTTTCAACTCTTTACATGATGATCGAAATTGGTAGTGCTTCTATGTACACAATTACATCCTCTCAATTGATCAAAGATTCTGAAACTATAAGCTCAAATGACGATGCATTCAAGCTTGGATTCTTCAGCCCCGTGAACACAACAAATCGCTACGTAGGAATCTGGTATCTCAATCAATCCAACATCATATGGGTAGCCAATAGAGAAAACCCTCTACAAGATTCTTCTGGGGTTATCACCATATCTGATGACAACACAAACCTTGTCGTATTGAAAGGACAAAAACATGTTATATGGTCATCAAATGTCTCAAGTAATTTGGCATCCTCAAATTCTAATGTCACTGCTCAGCTTCAAAATACAGGAAACCTCTTATTGGAAGACACAACAGGTATTAGAAATATAATTAGTTAGTAGTTAATTTTTAGTTTTTTAGTACTTGTTAACTTACAAGTATTATAATTTTATATGGAAGTCATTTTTTTTATAGCAAATATGGAAGTCATTAATAAGAGATACATTGTAGAAAGTAAAATAGAAATCATATTGATTAATGAGAATGCATGTTTACATCAAAGGGTTACATGACTTGCATCATTTATATAGAGAATACGTTATTAAACTAACTTATTGGGCTTAGACCCCCTTTGTTACCAAAAAAACTAACTAATCACAAACAATTAGTTAACTATTAACTAATTATATCTCTAATAACAGGCAAGATAATATGGGAGAGTTTCAAACATCCATCTGATGCAGTCCTCCTAAATATGACAATTAGCACCAACCAAAAACAGGGGAAAAAGTAAAACTCACTTCTTGGAAAACTCCTTCGGATCCAGCTACTGGAAACTTCTCTTTTAGCCTTGAGCGTCTTAACGCTCCTGAAGTGTTTGTATGGAACCAAACAAAACCTTACTGGCGCTCAGGTCCATGGAATGGTCAAGTGTTTATCGGTTTACCAAGCCGTTCATTGTATACTTCTGGATATCTAAATGGATTCAGCATTGCAAGGAAAGATAATGGAAATGTTGTTGAGATTATGTTTACACTACTAAATAGTTCTGACTTTGGAACCCTTGTGGTGAGTTCTGAAGGCAAGCTGGTTTACACTTCATGGATTAATAGGTATCAAGTTGGGATGAATGTTCCTCAACAAAATGAATGTGATATTTATGGTTTTTGTGGTCCTAATGGAAGTTGCGATTTGAAAAATTCGCCAATATGCACATGTTTAACAGGTTTTGAGCCAAAAAACATAGACGAATGGAATAAACAAAATTGGAGTAGTGGGTGCGTGAGAAGGGCATCCCTACAATGTGAGAGGGTGAAATATAACGGGAGTGAGTTAGGTGATGAAGGAGATGATTTTGTGAAACTAGAGATGACAAAAGTACCGGATTTTGTGCAACAGTCATATCTTTCTGTTAATGCATGTAGAGCTGAGTGCTTGAATAATTGTAATTGCACTGCTTATGCATTTGATGATGGAATTCAGTGCTTGACTTGGAGTGGTAATTTAATTGACATAGTCAGGTTTTCAAGTGCAGGCACCGATCTTTACATACGCCAAGCTTATTCAGAACTTTGTGAGTATGCATAGTTCATAGGCCATAGCTAATAGCTAATTTTACTCATTTTTTGTGTGTAGTGAATTTATTTATTATTATTATAGAAGTATAGTTCTAGGAAAATAATTATATTGTTATCTAAATTATGTTAACAGCTATAGATACAAAAGGGAAGAGAAATGTTACAAAAATCATCATATCAACAGTGGTAGTGGGAGCAATTATTTTTGCTACTGCTACCTATTTCTTATGGTCATGGGCTTCAAAACATTCAGGTATCTCAAGAATTTTCACGTTTTCTTAATTATCTGCTTACTTATAATCATTAATTAAACTAATAGGCAACAATGTAACATGTGTAAAGCTATTTTTAATTTAAGAAATAAAGAAACATCCTTCAAAATGATCTTACTTAATTAGAAGTGTGTCCAATTTGGATTTGTATTATCCGTTGATACGATTCTAACAATTGCAAATCTCAACTTTTATATGAAGATTAAAGATTTCATTTTGAAATAAAAGAAGTGAAGTGATAGAAACACTATATTTTTACAGTGCTGCTATATTCTACGAAAAAGTTGCAAACAAATTTTAAGAATGTCATGTGTCGCTGCTTTAATGAAATGAAACATTAATAAGTCCATATTTTGTGGAAATCATGGCCATGCAATGATAAAAATCAACGGAGGATATCCCCGTGAGCTTAGCTCAGTTGGTAGGGAATTGCATATTATATGCAGGGGCCCGGGTTCGAACCCCGGACACTCCACTTCTCCACAATTAAAGTGTGTGAGCTCTAGCCACTAGGCTACTTGACCAAAAAATAAATAAATAAAATCAATGGAGGATAACAGTTCGTGGTTTTCGTTGGTTGGGAATTTGTGGGATCAAGCATTATCCATATTTTTAACATAAACTTTTTATCGGGTGAAATCATTGTGAGCCCGACTATTTTATATGAAGTCCGTTTCCAAAGTGTGAGACGACCATTCATTTCATTCAATAAGTATTAGAAAATAAGTGTTTCTAGCATTCACCGTGAGATGATTAGTTTTGCAAATATGGCAATCATTATAAGACAAAGCAAGTATATGTTAACCTATGCCTGCAACTTTTATAATAGTAATAGAATATTTGTGTTTCTGTTTATTTATTCTTTTGATTATGTATTTGGGATTATAATCGAAATCAGCAAGAAGGAAAATAGAAAATATGTTGGTGTTGAACACAAGGCAAATCTATCAAGAAAACCGAAATGCAAGTGTTATTGGAAATGTGAAACAAGTCAAAATAGAAGACCTTCCTTTATTTGAGTTTCAAGAAATTTCAACTGCAACAAATAATTTTGGTTCACCTAATAAGATTGGCCAGGGTGGTTTTGGTTCAGTGTACAAGGTAAACTAAGTCATGTGAAGTTTTTATCTTTGATTAATATTTTGTATTATATGTTCTCATATTTACTGAAAAATATATCAGGGGGAATTACAAGATGGACTGGAAATAGCAGTGAAAAGACTTTCAAAGGCTTCAGGACAGGGGCTAGAAGAATTTATGAATGAAGTGATTGTGATTTCCAAGCTTCAACATCGCAATCTTGTTAGATTTTTAGGCTGTTGCATCGAAGCGGAAGAAAAGATGTTGGTGTATGAGTACATGCCTAATAACAGTTTAGATTTCTATCTATTTGGTTAGCGCATCTTAACTTGTTCTATCTCAGTGATTTTAATACCGAAAAAAAGAAGATGCATTTTACTAATTATGATTAGTTAGTTACTTACCGATGTCTCTACAGATCCAATAAAAAAGAAGATTTTAGATTGGCAAAAACGGATATACATAATTGAGGGAATCTCTCGCGGACTGCTTTATCTTCATAGAGATTCGAGATTAAGAATAATACATAGACTTAAAGTCGAGTAATATTTTGTTGGATGGAGAACTAAATTCAAAAATATCCGACTTTGGGATGGCTAGAATCTTCAGAGGTAGCGAATATGAGGGAAATACAAGAAGGATTGTGGGAACATAGTAAGCATGTTTTATCTTTATACATATTGCAATTAAAGAGCCATAATATATATTTAATTTGATAATGAAATTTAAATGCAGTGGATACATGTCTCCAGAATATGCAATGGAAGGGTTGTTTTCAGAGAAATCAGATGTATTTAGTTTTGGGGTTTTGCTCCTCGAGATAATAAGTGTTAAGAAAAATACAAGTTTCTATAATCATCAAGCACTCACTCTTTTAGGATATGTAAGTCTCTAAATTTTCGCTCATAGATTCATAGTTCAGCTGAATATTCTATTGTTATAATAAATAATTTATTTTTTCAAATTTATATAAATCTATATTAGTCCTTATTCTTCTTTTTTTTTTGTTGGTTTTTTGAAGACATGGAAACTATGGAATGAAGGTGAGGTTGTAGATTTGATAGATCCAGAAATATGTAAGCCTGATTGTGTGGATCAGATTTTGAGATGCATACATATTGGACTTCTTTGTGTGCAAGAAATTGCAAAGGAGAGACCTACTATGGCCACCGTTGTTTCAATGCTTAATAGTGAGATTGTTAAACTTCCTCGTCCATCTCAACCTGCATTCCTTCTAAGACAGACTGAGCATAGATCAGACTCAGCTCAACAAAATCACGACTCGAATAACAGTGTCACTGTCACAAGCTTGCAAGGCAGATAGATGAATACATATGATGGAATGAAGCATGACTCTCAAGAATTTAATAATATTTACCTCTATATAGTAAAACTATTAAATTGTACCACTGTCATGGACAAATCTTGTCCATCATAAAATTGATGGAGCATGATCCATCATTTTTCCAAAAGCATGCTACATCTAGCAAAAATGTTGAAAATATGAGTTCTGTACCGGATGAGAGGAGGAAGAACAGAGGGTTGTTTTTAAGGTGAGTAACAGAGTAACAAATATTGGACTTGATCTTCAATTGGTTATGTGCTAGGAGTCCTTGTAGGCATTGCTGCATTCATAATTTCGCTATCTGTGAAGCCAAAACATTTGAAATATTGTGAAGAAGACTCAGCAATTTACAACGTCAATTTATCTGTTACAAGTATTACTATACTATGACTCTGTGTTGGTATCAATGGGTTATGAGGATCAACCATCAGCATGAAATATGGTTTAACCAATCTTTCCGCCACATAAGAATGTGACTGTGATGTATGTTAGGCTCACTGCTCAAACTGCGGTTTTGTATCAGTCTGTCAAAAGATCTTAAGATTGAGAAATCTACAGGGGATAATCAGAGATTGCTTGCAGAAGAAGATATCCGTATGTGAAGTAGTCTAGCTGTAGGTATTTGGTTAATATGTTGAGGATATTCGCGTATCTAATCCAATTCTGTTATATATGCTTAGTCATCATATCAAATTGGAGTTTGTTAGAGAAGTTCAAAAGTTAGTTTGCTAGTTCTAGAGGTATAAACACCTTCCCTTGTACATTTTTTTGTTATCATCAAATATATTAGAGGTTTTTGTTGGATATTTTAGTAGTTTTAAAGGGTCTATTCATATGAGAAATGTAAACTGACATGCCGCAAGCCAGACAATCTCAGATTATCTTTCCATTTTTCTAAATGTTATTATTATTTGTTCTTTTTTTGTTTTCCTTTTTGTTAAATTTTGACATATTTTTTCCGTCTTTCGTGAGTTTGCCATTTTAGAAATGATGATGTGATTCTTTTACCGATCACAATATTATTGTTGATTATTGTTAAGGCGGCTTCTACGGTACATCTACAAAACGATGAGTTTATTCAAGTTTTTGCTTAAAAAATAATTGAAACAATTTGTTTTTAGTTTGAGCAAAACAAAAAATATATTAAAATCCTCTAAAAAAAAAGAAGAGAATATACTTAGAAATTACATATAATTTTTGGAAATTACATATAGTTCTCCAGAGGGAACATGTTTGAATATTCAGATGCTAAGAAATTCACCAGCACCAAAGTTGATTAATGCTGCCTACTGATTCGAGAAAAATTAGTCTCTTCCACATGTGAGTTTATTCATTGACTTGTTTTTTTACTAATAAAACTTAATTTCCCCTATAAATTGTCATTTTTACTCTTGACAAAAAAGAAAATTGTCATGTGTATGCATTGACGTTTATAACTTCGAGTTGTTGAATTATTGGTGTACAACGACCTTCGGTTGAATTGTATTTTTTTATTTTTTTACTATGCATATATTTTTTGTTTTATTTTAGCGATTTTTTTCTTTGTTTTTTATGAAGTAATTTAACACTTGAGAATTGTTTCGCTATCTTATCCTAGTGCACAATACCCAAACCTAAATTTCGAATAGAAAAAAGAAGTATTATAGGCTTTTTTAGTTAAACCTTAATTGAGAATTAAATTCAAAGACACGGTAAGACAAAGAAAAAGAGGTGTGGAAAAATGATGTATCTATCTGGTGTTATTCCAACTTCTGATTTGAAAAGTCAAAGAAAAATGTAAGTAGGTAACCATAGGGGCCCTCCCTATGTGCATATAATAACAGGACCATGAATCTAAACATGTTGGTACTTGGTGTGGGACGAAACATGTTACATATTTTATTCTTTCTTTCAACTCTTTGCATGATCAAAATTGGTCGTGCTTCTATGTACACAATTACATCCTCTGATTTTATCAAAGATTCTAAGACTATAAGATCAAACGATGATGCATTCAAGCTTGGATTCTTCAGCCCCGTGAACACAACAAATCGCTACGTAGGAATCTGGTATCTCAATCAATCCAACATCATCTGGGTAGCCAATAGAGAAAAACCAATACAAGATTCTTCTGGAGTTTTCACCATAGCTGATGACAAAACAAACCTTGTAGTACTGAATGGACAAAAACATGTTATATGGTCCTCAAATGTCTCCAATTTTGCATCAAATTTTAATGTCACAGCTTATATTCAAAATACTGGAAACCTCGTCTTGCAGGAAGACACTACAGGTACTAGAGATATAAATAGTTATTAGTTAATTTATAGTTTGTTATTAGTTAACTTACATATTATAATTTTACATGGAAGTCATTAATAAGAGATACGTGTAGAAAGTAAAACAGAAATCATATTGTTTAATATAGATATTGCTGAACATATCAAGGATTAACTACATATGAATAGAAAGCAAGCTGGCAACAAGTTGCGTCGCTAGGCCTTTTTGGATGACAAAACCAATCATTGTTAACACAATATTCATGGACCTAGGAGTCATGACATTGTTGTGCAAGACCCTTTCAATTCTATGTAGAAGGTCAACAACCTCTCGTGCTGGGAAGCCAAAAGTGTCAAAAGCAAATGATATAAAAACATGTTGATTGTTAGAACACGCTTTCTCATATTTGGCTACTTTGCTTGACGAAGATTTTAGGGCTGCCTGTCCTACTGTAAAAGCCCCGACCGCTAATTCCACGACTGGTGAAACCCCGATCAAGTCCACACATGCATGTTTTCCTCTTACCTATCCGTACACACTAACATCTGCCGGCCTAAGTGTTTATATCAAAGGGTTAACATCATTTCTATAGAGAATTCATTGTTAAACTAAATAATCGGGCAAACAATTAATTAACTATTAACTAATTATATCTCTAATAACAGGCAATATAATATGGGAGAGTTTCAAACATCCATCTGATGCATTCCTCCCAAATATGGTAATTAGCACAAACCAAAGAACAGGGGAAAAAGTAAAACTCACTTCTTGGAAAATTCCTTCTGATCCAGCTATTGGAAACTTCTATATTAGCCTTGAGCGTCTCAACGCTCCTGAAGTGTTCATATGGAACCAAACAAAACCTTACTGGCGCTCAGGTCCATTTAATGGTCAAGTGTTCATTGGTTTACCAAGCCGTTTGTTGTACATTTCTGCATATCTGAATGGATTCAGCATTTCAAGGAAAGATAATGGAAGTCTTGTTGAGACTACATATAGCTTGCTAAATAGTTCTTTTTTCGCAACTGCTGCGGTGAATTCTGAAGGCAAGCTGATTTACACTTCATGGATGAATAGACATCAAGTCGGGACGACCGTTGCTCAACAAAATGAATGTGATATTTATGGTTTTTGTGGTCCTAATGGAAACTGTGATCTGACAAACTCACCAATATGCACATGTTTGAGAGGTTTTGAGCCGCGAAATGTGGATGAATGGAATAGACAAAATTGGATAAGTGGGTGTGTGAGAAAGGCATCACTGCAGTGTGAGAGGGTGAAATACAATGGAAGTGAATTAGGCGGCAAAGGAGATGGTTTTGTGAAACTAGAGACGACAAAAATACCAGATTTTGTACAACAATCATATCTTTTTGTTGATGAATGTAAAACTCAGTGCTTGAATAATTGTAATTGCACTGCTTATGCATTTGATAATGGAATTCGTTGCTTAACTTGGAGTGGTAATTTAATTGACATAGTCAGGTTTTCAAGTGGAGGCATTGATCTTTACATACGCCAAGCGTATTCAGAACTTCGTGAGTATTCATAGTTCATAGCTATTTTGTAGTGAATTTATTAATTATTATAGAAGTATAGTTCTAGTCAAATTACAATATTGTGATGTAAATTATGTTAACAGCTACAGAGAGAGATGGGAAGAGAAATGTTACAAAAATCATCATATCAATGGGGGTAGTGGGAGCAATTATTTTTGCTACTGCAGCCTATTTCTTATGGTCATGGACTTCAAAATATTCAGGTATCTCTAGAATTTTCAGGTACCTCTCCTACAACTTTTATAATAATAAAAAATATGTTTGTGTTTCTGTTTATTTATTTATTTATTCTTTCGATTATGTATTCGGGATTATTATTGAAATCAGCAAGAAGGAAAATAGAAAAGATGTTGGTGTTGAACACAAGGCAAATCCATCAAGAAAACCGAAATGCAAGTCTTATTGGAAATGTGAAACAAGTCAAAATAGAGGACCATCCTTTATTTGACTTTCAGAGAATTTCAACTGCAACAAATAATTTCGAATCAGCTAATAAGATTGGCCAAGGTGGTTTTGGTTCAGTGTACAAGGTAAACTAAGTCATGTGAAGTTTTTTTCTTTGATTAGTATTTTGTAGTATATGTTCTCATTTTTCCTGAAAAAAATATCAGGGAGAATTACAAGATGAACAAGCAATAGCAGTGAAAAGACTTTCAAAGGCTTCAGGACAGGGGTTAGAAGAATTTATGAATGGTGATTGTGATTTCCAAGCTTCAACATCGCAATCTTGTTAGACTTTTGGGCTGTTGCATCGAAGGGGAAGAAAAGATGCTGGTCTATGAGTACATGCCTAATAACAGTTTAGATTTCTATCTATTTGGTTAGCACATCTTAACTTGTTCTTTCTTGAAGTGATTTTAATACCGAATAAAAGAAGTTGCATTTTGCTAGTTATGATTACTTAGTTACTTACCGATGTCTCTACAGATCCAACAAAAAAGAAGATTTTAGATTGGCAAAAACGCTTATACATAATTGAGGGAATATCACGCGGACTGCTTTATCTTCATAGAGATTCGAGATTAAGAATAATACATAGAGACCTAAAGTTGAGTAATATTTTGTTGGATGGAGAACTGAATCCAAAAATATCCGACTTTGGCATGGCTCGAATCTTCGGTGGTAGTGAAAATGAGGGAAATACAAGAAGGATTGTGGGAACATAGTAAGCATGTTTTATCTTTATACATATTGCAATTAAAGAGCCATAATATATATTTAATTTGATAATGAAATTTAAATGCAGTGGATACATGTCTCCAGAATATGCAATGGAAGGGTTGTTTTCAGAGAAATCAGATGTATTTAGTTTTGGGGTTTTGCTCCTCGAGATAATAAGTGGTAGTAAAAATACAAGTTTCTATAATCATCAAGCACTCACTCTCTTAGGATATGTAAGTCTTTTTAAATTTTCGCCCGTAGATTCATACTACAGCTTGATATTCTGTTTTTATAATAATGATAATAATTTATTTTCTCAAATTTATATAAAGATATATCAGTCTTTATTCTTCTTGTTTTTTGTTTTTTCAAGACATGGAAACTATGGAATGAAGATGAGGTTGTAGATTTGATAGATCAAGAAATATGTAAGCCTGATTATGTGGATCAGATTTTGAGATGCATACATATTGGACTTCTTTGTGTGCAAGAAATTGCAAAGGAGAGACCTACTATGGCCACCGTTGTTTCAATGCTTAATAGTGAGATTGTTAAACTTCCTCCTCCATCTCAACCTGCATTCCTTCTAAGTCAGACTGAGCATAGATCAGACTCAGCTCAACAAAATCACGACTCGAATAACAGTGTCACTGTCACAAGCTTGCAAGGCAGATAGATGAATACATATGATGGAATGAAGCATGACTCTCAAGAATTTA
>Ga0315915_1008046_pt1 | contig 12410 bp, 14 predicted proteins | sample MpolbnodulesMG_FD_207738 | JGI IMG/M metagenome (GOLD analysis project Ga0315915, IMG submission 207738) | Medicago polymorpha root nodule microbial communities from Los Angeles, California, United States - branched nodules | ecosystem: Host-associated > Plants > Roots > Nodule | place: USA... | reverse complement strand
AGAGGTTCCCATAGAATACTATGGATATTTAGGGTGCTAACACCTTCCCTAAATATAACTAACCCCCGAACCCAAAATCTTTTCAAAGGGGTAGTTTGAACTTTTTCCCCCTTTTCTTAAAAAAAAACAAATGTTCGGTCGTGAAATAAAATAGTGAGTCAAACGCTAATCAAATAGCCTTGATCTCCGAAAAATGACGCGACACTTTGGTTCAGGAAAAATGCCCGTTTATTTTATGTTTACAAGAAACTAAGCTTCAAGTGTTTGATGGTGGGATTTGTGCTGCTCTGTGGGGTAAACAGTCTGTTTCTTACTCTTTTCGACTGTCTGTTGGAGCGTTAGGTGGTTTGTTAACGGCATGGGATAATTCCGAGGTGGAGGTGTGGTCTACTGTCAGTTGTGAACACACTTTAATTATTCATGGAAGGTTTCTTAAGTCTAATGAGGAATTTTATCTGTTTAATGTCTATGCCCCATGTGATGCTAGAGAAAGGAAGTTGTTATGGGACACGTTGACAATTGTTGAGAGGTTACAATTGTTGAGAGGAAGGAAGGTGTGTGTTTATGGGGATTTTAATGCGATCAGGTGTAGGGAGAAAAGACGTTCTGTGTCAGAAGGATTTCTGAGTTTGGATTTTGCTCATTTTAACTCATTCATTGGCGATAATATTTTGGTTGATCTTCCTTTGGGGGGTCGAAATTTTACTTGGTTCAAGGGTGATAGTAAGTCAATGAGTCGAATCGATCATTTCTTGCTTTATGAGGAATGGTGTCTTCTGTGGCCTAATTGTTTGCAGTTTGCTCATATGAGAGGATTATTAGATCATTGTGCTTTGGTGTTGTCTATTGATGAAGAAAATTGGGGTCCTAGGCCATCTCGATTGTTGAAGTGTTGGACTGATATTTCTGGTTATAAGCAGTTTCTGAGTACCAAGTGGAAGTCCTTTTAGGTTGACGGCTAGGGAGGCTATGTTTTAATAGAAAAATTTAAATTGATCAAAATTGCTCTTAAGGAATGGCACACCTCACATACTATAAATTTACCAGCGAAGATTAATGCTTTGAAGGATCGAATGATAACTTTAGACGGTAAAGGTGAGACAATGGAGTTGACTAAAGAGGAATGCGCTGAGCTTCATGGTGTTTCCTTGGATATTCACTCTTTGTCCTGACTTAGCACTAGTACTTGTTGGCAGCAGTCTCGGGTCCAGTGGTTGCGTGATGGAGATGCTAATTCTAAAAATTTTCATTCAATCATGTCAAATAGGAGGCGCCATAATTCGCTGTGTTCTATTGTGGTGGATGGTGTTTTGGTGGAAGGTGTTCAACCTATTCGCGAAGCAGTCTTTAAACATTTTGAGAATCATTTCAAGGTGACTGAAGTGGAGTGGCCTAGCATTGCAAACTTGTAATTTCGAACTTTGTCTGTGTTGGAGGGTGTGGGTTTAATCAAACCTTTTTCGCTTGATGAAGTTAAGGCAGCTGTTTGGGATTGTGATAGTTTCAAGAGTCCGGGTCCTGACGGAATTAACTTTGGTTTCATTAAGGATTTTTGGCATGAGATGAAGGACGAGATTATGCGATTTGTTTCCGAGTTTCACTGCAACGGCAAATTATCTAAAGGTATCAATACTACTTTTATTGCACTTATTCCGCAAGTTGATAGCCCTCATAAGCTAAATGATTTTCGCTCTATATCTTTAGTGGGGAGTTTGTATAAAATTTTGGCAAAATTGTTAGCTAATAGACTGTGCATGGTTATTGGTTCTGTCATTTCGGAAACTCAGTCAGCGTTTGTTAAATATAGACAAATTCTTGATGACATTCTTATAGCTAATGAAGCAGTGGACGAAGCTCACAAGTTAAAGAAGGATCTTATGTTGTTTAAGGTGGATTTTGAGAAGGCTTATGATTCTGTGGATTGAGGCTATCTGGACGCTGTTTTGGGTCAGATGTCTTTTTCTGTGTTATGGAGAAAGTAGATTAGAGAGTGTGTCGGTACAGCCACAACATCAGTTCTGGTCAACGGTAGTCCAACAGATGAGATTCCGTTACATAGGGGTTTAAGGCAAGGCAACCCTTTGTCTCCGTTTCTGTTTTTGTTGGCTGCAGAGGGTCTTAATATTATGATGAAATCTTTGGTGGAGACTCAGTTGTTTTCTGGTTATAGCATTGAGGTGGTTAATCCGGTTGTGGTGTCCCATCTTCAATTTGCTTATGACACTCTATTGTTGGGAACTAAAAATTGGGCTAATGTCTGAGCTTTAAAAGTTGCTCTTGTTATTTTTGAGGCTATGTCTGGGTTGAAAGTGAATTTTAATAAGAGTATGTTGGTTGGAGTGAACATCGCCCCTCTTGGTTAAATGAGGTGGTGGTTGTTTTAAGTTGCAAGGTGGGTAAGGTGCCTTTCATGTATTTGGATCTGCCTATCGGAGGTAATCCTCGGCGATTGAGTTTTTGGGATCCTATTGTGAATTGTATTAAGGCAAGGATGTCTGGTTGGAATAGTCGTTTTCTCTCCTTTGGCGGCCGTTTGGTTTTCTTAAAGTCTGTCTTAACCTCTTTGCCTGTCTATGCTCTTTCCTTCTTCAAAGTTCCATCAGGTATAATCTCTTCCGTTGAATCTTTATTTAATAATTATTTTTGGGGTGGGAGTGAGGACCACAAGAAAATCTTTTGGATAGGTTGGCATAATGTGTGTCTGCAGAAGGAGTATGGAGGGTTGGGGGTTAGACAGTTGAGGGAGTTAAATTATGCCTTGTTAGGCAAGTGGTGTTGGAGGATGTTGGTTGATTGGGGTGATTTTTGGTATGGTATAGAGTTTTAGTCGCCCGCTATGGCGAAGTAGGTGGGAGGTTAGAGGTTGGGGGCCAGAGTTGTTCTGCTTGGTGGATGGAGGTAGCTCGGGTTAGGGATGGGGGCGGCGGTGTGGTTGGTGATTGGTTTGGGGAATGTGTATCGAAGAAGGTGGGGGATGGGTCTGATACGTTGTTCTGGTATGATAAATGGTTAGGTTCGATCCCTCTGTATGTGCGCTACCGTCAGTTGTTTGATTTATACGAGAACAAATCCATTACGGTGGCAAATTTGTTCTCACTCGGTGTGACGTAGGGGGGAAGCGTGGAAGTGGAGAAGGAGATTGTTGGCTTGGGAGGAGGAGGCGTTAGAGGAGTGTAGGACTTTACTGCTTGATGTTTCTTTGCATGCTAATGTTTCAAATCGGTGGGTGTGGCTACCGGACCCTCGAGGGGGTTACTCAGTATGTGGTGCTTATCAGTTGCTAACCATAAAGGATACTCCTCTTGCGGATTCAGCAACATCAATGATTTGGCATAACCAGGTGTCGTTGAAGGTCTCTGTTTTTGTTTGGAGGTTGCTTCGGGACAAATTGCCTACTAAATCAAACTTGGTAATGAGAGGGGTCATCTCATCAGAAGCCTCTCAGTGTATCTCAGATTGTGGTTCCATAGAAACGGCGCAACATTTATTTTTAGCTTGCTATGATTTTTCTTCATTGTGGCCTATGGTGCGACATTGGCTTGGTTTTATGGGTGTCGACACAATGTTTTGTCCGATCATTTTCTTCAGTTTGTGTATTCAACAGGTGGTGGCAAAGCAAAGAGGTCATTCTTTCAGCTCATTTGGCTCCTTTGTGTATGAGTCTTATGGAACGAACGTAATAACAGAGTGTTTAATAATGTTGTAACTCCTATTCCCAGATTGTTGGATAAAGTGAAATATGTGTCTCTAGCCTGGTTGAAAGCCAAAAAGGCTACGTTTATGTTTGGCATTGATAGGTGGTGTTTGAACCTTTTACAATGTTTGGGCATCACCTAATGTGTTTTGTATATGCCTGACTGACCCTGTGTATTTTAGTAACTCCCTTTAGCACACCTTGTGTCGTGGGGGTTGCCTGTATATATATATATGTATGATAACAGAGAATACGCTTAGTGAAGTAAATTTTATAGTTTGGATAAAAGTCATTTATGCTTGATTAAGTGTATTTTTTTTTTGTTGAAGGGAATGCTTGATTAAGTGTATTCTCTCTTTGTAATATTACGTTCACATGACTTTTAAATAAGGAATCCACATTAGAATATATATTTTTTTTTATTTAATCCAGTCAATAAAAATTAATTTACTTTTGTCAAAAAAAAGTTAATTTACTTTTTATAAAGAATGAAATTATAATTTAAATATTATCTATTTCATTCTAGAAGAAGAAAATATCTCCCTTCCAGTTAAAGGAGAATTTTTTTTATTAACCCTTATACACTTTTAATATGAAAATATTAATGAGTATGTTTTATATTTATATATAAATCAAAAAGGGAAAGATATAAAGGAATATACTATAGTAATATATTATTAAATTTATCAAAATGGGAATGATACAAAGGAATATACTATAATAATATATTTTATAAAATTAAGAAAAGAAATATGATTTTAAAGGGGTTAGGTTAAAACTCAAGAGAACAGATATTACATGCAATTTCCTTATTAAAAACTTTATCAATAAATTCAATGTAATAAAATCTTGTAAAGGAAAAAAAAGTGAAATGCATATAAATATATTTTTTATTTCAAATATATATATATATATATATATATATATATATATATATATATATATTAGTATCTTTAATTTAATTTTTCAATTAGGAAAGAAATAAAATTTAAGAAATATTCAATGTATTATTCCATCTACTTTAGTGTGAATGTTACGTTATATATATATATAATCTTAAAAGCACCGCCTAAAAAAGAAAATCTTAAAAGGGGTGTTATTTTTGTTCAATAATACCATATTAATTTTTTTTCTTCTGATTACACCTCTATTTTTTTTCTTGATAAAATTTAGACATTTAGTTATACCTTTATTAGTGGCATGCGCATCATTTTAAAGTTACCATATTCCACTTTGTATATATACAATATTAAGTTTTGCGTGATTGTACACTGAGAGGTATGTCTTCACGTGCTTAATACGAAGGTTGAGCGCACAACATTTCCAGTGGCTATTAGGTTTCCAGGAAGCTATACGAAGTTATATCTCTTTACATCTTTTTTCGGGAAGTTGTACGAAGCTATAACTTCCTTCTCAAAGTTGTAGCTTTCTAAATCTTGCAAACCTTTATATTTACAAAGTTAATTCCTTAACCACATTTTTTTACTTGAATCTCTAATTCCTTTATACATGCTTTATTTACTTTTGCATTTTACTACTTTAGTATTTTAAAACCTTGTTTTTTTATTTGTCTTTTTGGATCTTAAATAATTAAACTTAGCATTTGGAAATACTTAGAATTTATCCACGACAATCCTCGTGGGGTCGATAAGCTACTTACTCTTTATTACCTGCTGCAACAGTATACTTGCACTTTGTATGCATTGGAGAATAGGCAATTATGTTCATAGCATTAAAAATAAAATACAGAAAAAGACAAACCAAAACAGATAAAACTGGCAAAAGCTAAAGGAGCAACATTATACCAAACTAGACTCTTGACACGTGCTACCGCACGGGTCATACCACGTAGAAGTTAATCGAATCAGTCGCAAAACTGTAAACATATATAGTTAATAGAAGTTTTATAATAATTTTAAAATATGTTCCCTTCTAAGACAACAATAGCAACAAAATGAAATGGTAGCATGCATAACAAAGAGGTTTGAACATTTATCTTTGCCATCTTAGCAAGTGAAAGAAACAGTTATTTTTGCTAAAAGAACAGAATAGTTGTATTCTCACAACTAAGTGGTATTTATATAGGTAACTGGTAAGTTGAATATGAAAGTTTTAAATGTGAATGATCATAGTCTTCTATTGGTAATAATTACTATTCATTGCAGATATAAAAGCAATTACTGGATAATGCTTTGTAATGCATTATGACGTTGTCAATCATAAATACAAATAGTTGACATTTTGACGTGGACATTGGTTTAGTACTTTACCATCTATTCATGACCTGAATTTTCGATTAACAATAATGAGCAATAAGTTTCTTTTATTCACAATGAAATATCATTAAGTTTCATAAATATTTAAAATTTGACTTGTTAGATGGATGACAGTCAATATTGAATTCGATTAACAATAACTACGTGATCATTTTTCTTTTATTCTTCATGAAATATCTTTAACCTAACCCATAAATTTCATTATTTTTTTCTTTTATTCGATTAGCATTACTAACCTCTTCTATTTCGTATGAGCAATAAGTTTCTATTGGCGTGGACATTGGTTTAGTACTTTACCATCTATTCATGACCTGAATTTTCGATTAGCAATAATGAGCAATAAGTTTATTTTATTCACAATGAAATATCATTAAGTTTCATAAATATTTAAAATTTGACTTGTTAGAAGGATGACAGTCAATTTCAAATTCGATTAGCAATAACTACGTGGTAATTTTTCTTTTATTCTTCATGAAATATCATTAAGTTCCATAAATATCATTACTTTTTTCTTTTATTCGATTAACATTACTAACCTCTTCTATTTCGTATGAGCAATAAGTTTCTTTTATTAACAATGAAACATCATTAAATTTCATAAATATTTGAAATTTGATTTGGTACATGGATGACAGTCAAATTCAAATTCGATTAGCAATAACTACGTGATAATTTTTCTTTTATTCTTCACTAAATGCATTAATTGAAATGACTTTATATATACTAACAATAGTTCTATTTTGGACAATTAACGTGTCTCTTTAAAAAGACATCCTTGCACGTAAATGTGAGTATCAAACTAATATTCACTACTTGTTAACAGAATTGCACATAGTCTTGCATTGCTTGATTTAAAATTACATCATAAAGACTAATGGAGAGAATAAAAAAAAGTGTCATCACCGTAAATAATGGAAACAAGAAAATTAACAAAAAATATATTGATCAATATTTTGTTAACCATTTGATATCCTTATTTGATATGTCATTCATAACATGATTTTCGTGATCTATACAATATTTTTTGCTGAAGGCTAGTTAAAACTAAAAGTGATGTATTAAAATTTGTATCCGTATCAATAAAATGTTATGAAGTAAGTTGTGAATTATCGAGTCTTTATGACTCCTATTATGGTAGTCTATGACATATCCTTGTTCATTATTTTGGTTCCTTGAAGGATTATTTGGATCCAAATTACTGGTAATAATTATTCATAAATTGCATTTAAACGTAATAGTCAAATGAAGAAACATTTTAAAACCATTATTTAACCTTCCATGAATGACTAGGGTACAATACAAATTAGTGGTAAACAATCATCCATAAATTGCATTTAAAATTAATAGTCAAACGAAGAAACATTTTAAAACCATAAATTGCATTGAGTTTCAAAATGAGAGCACATTAAACTTGAAAGACAATAACATAAATTTCATTAAAATGAAAAGATAATTCAAAAACATCAAAATGGATCCATCTTCATAAACCCTAAAAACCGAACTCCATCAATTGCACTGCAGACATCAAACTCTCACAACATAAAAGTCGTGTATGGCATTGAACCCAATAGTTAAAAACACGCTACCACGTATCCTTTCAACCATAACCTCAAACTGGTTGTTGTTAGGGTCGATAAAAGTTGCGTAATCACCTAGTGATGCACCAAAATCAGAGACAAATGTTTTTGGCAACATAAGTGCAACCTAGAAAATATATATATTCGAAATTAATAAGTGAGAAAAATGATTAAATGAACTTTTAATTTGAAATGTCGCATCTATAAAAACATAGCATCAACAATCTTGCACTCACATCTGTTACACGGAACTCAAGTCGAAGAGTTCTATATTGAACTCGCAATCTGATAACAAACTTGTCCGAATCAGTTATAGGATTTGGATCTATTGGAGCTGAAAGAGATCAAAGATTCAAAGAAATTAGTGCAAGTTGAAAAATATATATGAAAACATAAGAGATCAAGAAAGAACATGAAACATGGTTAGATTTTGCTGTGTTATTTGTACCTTCAAGCAGTGCATGGCTAAGAGAGTTTGTGCATCACTTTCCATTGTTAAGTCTAAACTGTTTTGACTTAAAATTGATGGTAGGAGAGGATAATAGGAATGTAATCGTTAATATACATGGAAGGTTATGAGATCTACGGCTGAGATGTAGGGGGTGGTTGACTGAGTTGATTAACATTAATACATGAAAGGTTATGAGACCTACGGCTGAGATGAGGGGAGTGGTTGACTGAGTTGATTTGCATTAATTACGTATTAGGGAGGAAAATGAGGATGATTAGCACTGTTTTCAATTGCCATTATGACGTTTCTGTATGAGAGAAAATGAGGAGTTTGAATCAACGGCTGTGATTAAGTGTGTGGTTGGGAGATTATATTAGCAATAATTACTTGCTTAGGAGGGAAAAATGCAAGGGATTAGGGCAAACATGACAGCTCATCAAGTTTAGCTTTATATAAAGGATAAAGGATTACTAGCGAGGCGAACTATTGGAAGCCGCTACCTTGAACCTTTTGTTAGTCTTAGACTACTGCTTTAACTTGTTATTCTATTTCTTTGGAACCACCAACTGAAATTCTTGATTTGTGTCTAAATCAACAATATCTTCCATTTGTGTCAGAAAACCCATGGTTTGTTTGACCACAGTCGGAACAAGCCCTAAAACTTTAATGTTATGAATAACTTTTTCACTGAAGTTTGACACAGTAGAGTCTGTCACCACTATGGACCTACGAAGATCTTCCTGAGCATGATCTTTCGCTACCACTCCCTTATGTAATTATTCACGAAAGAAAGTATCAACTTAGTTTGTAACAGAAGCTTCATCACGATTGAAATCAGTTTTTCCTTGATCGGATGGAGATTCTTGTAAAATAGTGTTGCCATCTAACTCCACATTAGGAATGTGATCAACAACATGAGCGTTAGTGGCAAGGTTATATGCGTTTGTATCTTCTATTTATGCATTTGCTACTGAAGAGGGTACAGAGGCAACAATGGTTTTAGGGTTTTTATCACCCTGATTAGTGAATTTTTTTTAATATCATAACCTTTTGTGTTTTATGTTTATCTTGCTTATTACTTGTAACCATTTTTCCATGCTTCAACTTGTTATATTGAGATATATGATTACCTTAAGTCTGACAGTTATTGCAATATTCAGGATGTTTTTCATAGACAACACCAACATGAAATGCAAACCCTTCCATCTCGACTAAAACATTGTCATGAAGAGGTTTTGATAAATCAACTTCAACAAGCAGCCTTGCATAATGTCCAAACACTCTATTTCTAGTAGGTTCATCTAAAGTAATAAGCATACCACCAACACAAGCAATTTCAATTAAAGTTTTTTGTCTCCAAAATTAATGAGGGAGATTAGTGAAACGAATCCAAAACTTGAGGATTATATTATTTCTAAGAGTCGGGGCAAAAATCTGAAACCCATTGTGACAAGGAAAGCAAATGATTCCAAATTTAAGATTCCAAGAACCCGCCGACCAAATGGAGGCATTTCCTTAATAGTCGAGAAGACAAATTCGAAGAAACCTTTGTCCAGCATAACAAGCTTCCAACTATTGATTTTCCAGAGAGGAATCAAAGTTTTCTGTAGCTGCTTTACAGTATGAGGTTTCTCTCCTTTCTTCACAATTGACCTCCCATGGAGGATACTTTTACATTCTTCAACTCCCTTAGTGTATTCATCCTCGGGGATTTCGATTGAAATTGAGTCTCCTTTTATACAAGGCTGAAGAAAATCGGGGAATGTGAAATATGTATTATTGCTCACTACTTGAGTGAAAGATAACTTATATTGTGCAGTGAAGTTTCTAGCAGCAACTTTGACGATTGTATCAACACCACCAACAATATTGATTGTTTTGAGAACCAAACTAGCACCCGACTTTTCGACTTGTACAACCAGTCCAATATAAAGAAGAAATAATAAGAGTCTTGTTTTTGCTAACTAGTCGACTAATCCACTCTTTTATTTTCATAGTATTTGATTTGACTTTTTTTGGTGGTGGCCGAAGTTCAAACCCCGGACCTTGCGTATATATTATGCATTGTTCATACCAACTGAGTTAAGTTTACCGGGACATTTGATTTGACTAATTGTAGTGGGTTTGAATACCCTTTGTACTCGTGATAATAAATTATTTTGCTTATAAAAAAAAATACATTGACTACTATTTCCTTCTCCGATATTAAATGTCTCATTTTTAATATTGATTTGTTTTATATATTTGTTTCTTTATGTTCGACAAACACATTCTTATTATATGTGTTATTTATTGTTGCTCCATTAATTACTATCAAGAAATGTAACTAGTAAACAAAGGTTCATTTTATCATTGAAATTAAAAAAAAAGAAAAGAATATGCTCATATCTTTTCTGTGTTTAAAAAATGTACATATCTCATGAAACACTTATATAATAAGTAAAAATAAAAGCTGCGGAAAAGAGATAGTAAAAATAACCATTTATGAGTGTAATATGACATGAATTAGCGTGTGGCTCTCCATGCTTCTCTGTTCTCACACGCATATATTGTAGGCTGTTTAGCAGAATGTTAATTCAATTCAAAGAGATTAATTAACAAAAGTTTGACCTTATCACTTTGGCCAAATGAGAAAAGACAAATGCCACGTATTATTGTGTTCAAATTCTATGTCAAAATATTATGAATTCATCACATTTTATATTTGGTAAGATAAAATTGACAAGAACACATCATGATTGATGACCAAGTGGGCAAGTGGTTGCATCAAGAAGTGCTTCTTTCACTCGTCCCACACACGGAAGAAAGACTCACTAACAACATTTATTTTTTTGTTGAAGAAATTCACTAACAACATTTTTTTGACATTAAAAGATTGGAGTGATTTAATTTACCATCAATGTAAAGATTGTTTCTACATTGGAACAATTCTTAAAACTCCAACCTTGCTTATAAACAAAATATATATAATTTGGTAGCTTCAAATATAAACAAAAAGTACTAAATTCACACTATTTTAGTCCATTGTTCCAAAAACAATCCTTGTTAATTCTCCTATTTTGAAAGATGAATACAAAGTCTCGATGCAAATTCAATGTAATGATTATTATAGTGCATGAAATTTTAGTCATTATAACTTTTCTATATATATATTTTTGAATAATTACTTTTTTATATATAAAATCAAAGACTATTAAACTAACTTATATTATAATATTAAAATTCGATTATTTTGCTTGTATATAAGCTCAAAGAGACTTCATCAATAGCATATTTAAAAAAAAAAACAGCATAAAAATTAAAAGCATGAGTTTTATTCTTGCGAGCATGTGCATGGAAGTAAGTGTGCCCTAACAAAACCTTCACCGTGTTGGCATTCTCTTCCATTGCTGACATTTGACTGGATCGTTTTCAACAGCTGTGATTTTCTGATCCAAGAAAACGTCATCAAGGTCCAATGAGAGCCATTGTAGGTCCCACTTTGTAGCTGTCTCCCGTACAAAGGCATGAAGGGTACTAAAAGAAATGGGTGGTCCATATTTGTTGGGTTGGAACTTGAAAAACCATCTTTATATTATATCCATGGTCCCATACTCACTCCCCACTAGCTATTTTTTATTTAATTGGTAATGAGTCTTGTGTCATGAGGGAATAAGATAGGATAGAAGGAAATTGGGAAAGGGATAAGATTCATATTTATTCATGTGCTGTTGAGTTGACTTGTGTACAACACTCCATAGGTGCTTAGAATTATTCATATAAATCCAAATATTCATGTTTGCATGTGATGTAATAACTAATAAGTTAACAAAACTAAGACAGGTGGTTCGATTTTGGTTGTTAATGATGCTTATGGAATGCCCTAATTAAGATGGGAGTTTAATAGTATGCTTTTAAGATATAGACTTCATTAGGTAAGAAAAACAGATTTAGGTCACTATACTAACTGCCATTTCAAAATTGAGTCTCTTAAGCATATAGTTGAAGTTTGATCTAATTAGTTTAATGCATAGTATAACCCATTTGTTCAAAAAACGTAGTCCTTCAAATGGAAGGATATATACTACATACATGATTGAAGAATAGTCCTTGATCTTGGATAGAAAAACCTTACATGCACAAAGATTAAAATGATTTCAAAACAATATTCAATAAAATTTCTTTCCACCATTTCATTTTCTTGAAATATGTTGTATATTGGCTTCAAATTGAGAATTCTGGAAAACCCTGAAATCGTGTCACGATTCTGGGCATCGTGACACGATTGGATTGGCAGAGAGGTTGATTCTTGAGATGGAAAATCGTGACACGATTTGGGAAATCGTGACGCGATTCAACAACTTCCTCACCAAGTTTACCTGAAAGGGACTGGTCACAACGGTTGTTCAGAGACAATCGTGGCGCGATTGGTC
>Ga0315915_1008042_pt1 | contig 12414 bp, 5 predicted proteins | sample MpolbnodulesMG_FD_207738 | JGI IMG/M metagenome (GOLD analysis project Ga0315915, IMG submission 207738) | Medicago polymorpha root nodule microbial communities from Los Angeles, California, United States - branched nodules | ecosystem: Host-associated > Plants > Roots > Nodule | place: USA... | reverse complement strand
CATCTTGAGCTTGAAACCAAACTCAGAACTTAGGATAGTTTCATGCATCCATAAACCAAGTCACATAATTCCCATCAAGAATGTTCTTGACATTTGCAGTCCAACATCAAGCAATCCATTGGCAATTCATGTCTTACATCTCTTGGAGCTTGTTGGAAGGGCTTTTCCTATTTTTATCTCGCACCGTCTTCAAGAAAGAGTTGGTTCAAGTTACCACACTTTCTCTGAATCTGTCATTGTTACCTTTGATCTTTTCGAACATGACAATGCCGGTACTGCATCAGTGAGTACCTACACAGCTATATCGCCACTGCGCTTCATGCACGATGATATTTGTTATCTTGCATTGGACAAACTTGCATCCATCATCATTCTTCCATTTCATCTGAGATGGTCAGAGGATGGTTCTGTTGAATCAGCGGATGAGAACACAAGGTCTTTGAACACCAAGGTTCTTGAAAGAGCACCTTGTTCGGTAGCGATCCTTGTCAATAGAGGATACTCTTCTCCATTCAACCACAATGATAATACAAAGCAAATTGCCATGATTTTCTTAGGAGGTTCAGATGATAGAGAAGCATTGTGTTTGGCTAAAAGGACAATCAAAGAAGATACTTATCACTTGGTTGTGTATCATTTGGTTTCATCTAGCAAGAATGAGGAGGCCACTAATTGGGAGGTTATGCTTGATGATGAGTTACTAAAGGGTGTTAAGGGAGTTTATGGTAATGTAGATAATGTGACATATGAAAAAGTAGAAGTTGAAAACTCTTCAGATACCACTGCATTCATCTCAAATATAGCGAATCAACATGATTTCATTATAGTTGGGAGGCGAAATGGCATCAAATCGCCTCAGACACAAGCACTTGAATCATGGACTGAGTATCCAGAGTTAGGTGTGTTGGGAGATTTGCTTGCTTCACCAGATACTAATACCAAAGCTTCAATTTTAGTTGTGCAGCAACAAGTAATGCCTAAGCCGTGATGAACATTTGCGTACATGTATACACAACATTTTCTTGTACGCATCATTCTAGTTATAGATACAGATTCTAATGTTGTAGCTCAAATTTTTCACCAACGGTGAATATTCTATCACATTCCTGTAGTGCAGATACTTCTTGGAATTATTTGTATTGTAATGTGAATATTCATTTGCATGCAATAGTGAGAATCAGATATTCGCACGCCAAGTCCATATGTCACAGTTATGAAATTTTATTATCATTATGTCATTTATCAAGTTTGATGGAAAAAATGCAAACCCTGCATTGAATAAATGAAAAATAACATAGGCACAAAATCACAAGACAATTAAATTTAAAACTGGTAAATTTGACTAATTGTCATTTATCTCACCAAAAGGTAGCACAAGCTTGTCATGATCGTCAATCAAGTACTCAAACAAGAACACAGACCGAAAGCACATGCCTGACTGAACGGACATACTCACTAGTACATGATAAAATCACATAATTCGAATGTCAAATCGATTTCTAAAGATACATAAACGTTCATCAAACTTTATTTTCCAATGGACATGGGCTGTAAATAAAATTAACAGCTGTAATGAGTTGCTACAGGTCTTCAATCCTGCAAAAGAGATTGAATACACATATTATGACACAAGCAAATACCGTATACAAAAGGAGATATAGAGAAAAGATGTTGAGCTACTCTAGTGTGTGTTTGGCTACGAAAGGCAAAAATCGAGTTACCTCCTAACCTCGGCTTGACTAGAAGCGATAAAAAGTAGTTTTTGGGTTAGGTAGGACAATTTACACTAAGCTTCACATTGTCCTTGCGTTTAAAGTAAAAACACAAACATAAATCACTTCACTACAAATACAATTTTAACCAAATTAATTTTACAAGATCAACTTTATTCGAATCATTTTTGTCAAACACTATTCCAAACACATTCTTGGTTACATTACCAAGAATTAGTTTAGGAAAGCAGCTAATTTGTTCAGTTAAATCTGTTTTCTAAAAGAGATCCACATGTATAGTTGCATACTAATACAAAACTATAAGACTTGTAACATCTTGGACAACATGCAAAATATAGATAGGAAACATAGAAACAAATAAAAGAAGTTAATACCTCATCATCATCATCGTCATCGCCTCCATCTTCCCTATTTTTCTTAAGACGGGTAGTACCACCTTCTTTGCTGATAGGCAATTTCATTGCTCCAAAGGGAGTGTCAACATCAATGTTACCTTTCATGGTGTAACCAGTTCCCTTTCCTCTAATCATATCCCATAATGCAGAACCAAAATCCTTAGGCCTAAATGTAATTGGAACATCAATGTAACTAATTCCTCCACCTTTCTCAAGTTTAGCAGATTTACTGAGCTGTGCACCTCCAATGTTAACATCACCAAGCCAAACCTCATACTCAAGTGCATTGAGACCTAGGTCAAAATCATTCATGTTTTCCAATTTCAAATGAAGATTCGCAACTGTCTCTTCGAAAGAGAACTTTTTGAATTGAATCTTGTCAATATCAACATCAGGCTTATAAGGAATCGGAATTTCTCCTTTTTTCTCTAAAGGTAGCGTAAACCTTCCCAAGACAGGAACATCAAAAATAAGATCAACCTTAACTCTATAAGGAATTATAGTTCCAGGTTTAATATCAGCATAGGTTTCCTTAATATCATCATAAATCAAAGTAAGAGGAATCTTGACAGTTTCCTCTCCATGAGCATGGATAGTACCTGCATCTGGTATCAAACCGGAAATGAGTTTCCTATCATCACTCTCAATCAAATAATTGATGTCAACCAAAGGAATTGGCACCGGATTGGGATTCTTGATGAGAATATCAACAACAAGATCTATCTTATGAAGGTTAATTTTCGGAACATGTATCGCTTTAACATCAGCCGTTGGTTTGCCAAATCCAATAACTTCCTCAATCTTCTCACCAATGTCATGAATGAAATCCTTCACCTTTTCAATAAATCCACCCTTCTCTTCTTCTTCTTTATCTTCTTCTTTGTGCTTATCATCCTTAAAAAAAACCCTTTCCACCACTTCCGGTTTATCCTCCGATGTCGACATATCAGATCAATCAACCCTGCAGCCAAGATCAAATCCAATCAAAGTCAAATGAAGTCAAACACTAAATCTGATCAATCGTTTGCAAAATTAATCAGATCACACTACTATTAAATATGAAAAAAATTTGAATCATAATTATTTGCAAAATTAAACACTAAAACATTTGGATCACTTAAACATATATATACATTAGCACTAGATATACTAAAAAAATATTATTAAAAATACAAACTTTAGATCAGCATTGACTAAAAAATGCAGCAAAACTTAAAATTTCATATCAGGGTATAAAGCCAAACGTCATAACTCTGATTAGTAAATTACAACAACACAAGATTGGATCAAAGTTGATCAGATCATATTAGCATTAAAATACTACCAAAAAAAAAATTGATCATATAATTATTTGCAAAATTAAACATTAAAACATCCTGGATCACATCATATACAGATTATACATTAGCATTAGAAAAACTGAAGAAAAAAAATATTAAAAATACAAACTTTAGATGAGCATTGACTAAAAAATGTAGTAAAACATACAATTTCATATCAGGGTATAGTAAAAAATATGAAATTTATGCTAGCATTCATTGATTCATATGATTTATTTTATTTTTTTTGTACATGGTTATGCAGAAATAACCATAAAACCAATGCTTAATCAAGTAATGTATAGATCATAAGAAAGTAATATGAATAAAAAAATAATTTGGTTAGAGTAGAGAAGTAAAGTACCTGAGATGAGATGAGTGATGAGAGAGAGAATTTGATTGTGAATGTGACCAGCATTGAAAAATTCTGAGTATATTCAACTAGATTTTGTTGAATAAGGGAATCAACGGTTAGATATTGGCCACGAAGATGTGAGTAATAGTAGCCGTTGATTGAAGTGTTAAGTGTTAACTATTCATTTATTAGTACAAACAAATCATGATTAACAAAGCATGGTCCACACGGAAAATACAAGTGCCAGACAAAGACCGGAAAGGAAATCACACCGACCACTTTTTTTAGAATTGATTAGAAAACACACAAGTTGAGGTACCGGGGTTCAAACCCCGCATAGCATCTGCCCTAACAATTTCGGCATTTTGTCAGATGAGCTACATTCAGGATTGATTTTACTTAAGCCTTAGATTTTTTAGCTTTTGTTTTATAATTGATTTTTACACACAAACTTATTATTTAGATCACTTGCACAAAAATATTCAAATACAAATTATGTTGCCTTCAACTTACTTTTAATCATAATCACTTTTACATAACCAATTCAATTAAAATCAGTTTTTGTCGCAATAAAATCAGATATGTCACATTTTCCACCAGATATATCAACTTTTATTAATCAAACTCTCTCTTAAGGATAAAATCAAAAGAAGAACTTCTTATAAATACAATAAATTTGTCTTAGAATATGAAAAGTCATACACAAACAATAATTTAGTGATAATCACACATATTTAACAATTTTACTTAGTACCCATCATTTTTGTTAGAGATTATTCTAATCTAATCTAGGAAAATTCTGGTGAAGTTAAATCGATTTTCACAATGTTACAATCCTTCAATTAACAAAAAAAAACCCTTTTCTTAAAAATCCTAAAAATTAAATCTTCTCCAATTTCCTCGAAAAACAAACAAAATAATGAAAATTCTAAAAAATCATCACATGCTCCTCCATACTGTTTTTTGTCTTCAACACATAGATTCTCATTTGTGCATTAAGATTGAAATTTCCCTTAATATTTTGTATGAGGACTGATTTGTAATAAAATAAAGTTTAGTCTTATAGTGGTCCACCAGGACACTAGTTGACATGGCATCAACAGTTATACGATTGGTTAATTCTAATAAATGAACATAGTAAGAGTAAAAGAAACATTTATTATCATTCGGGAGCTTCTACGGTACACTCATAAAGTGAGGTGTACCGGTACTCTCGCTTTATAATTTTATAAAGTAACGATCATTTTTCATGTAACAAATAGTTATTTTTCAATATTTATATTTTATAGAACATCATTTCGTAAGAAAAAACATTATTTCATTGTTTATAAGAATCATAGTAATTTTTTTACATATTATCGTAAAAAATAATCAATGTTCTCAATCATGAGTGATAAAAATTAAAAAAAAATTATTATTATTTCGTTGACCCTTTTGATAAATAAGATTTAGTTATTATAATTATAGTGATAAAAAACAATATTTTTCTTCAAAAAACAACTCATTTAACTATTAATTTAAAGAGTGAGCGTACGGATACACTCAAATATATTGGGTGTACCATATAATTTGCCTTTCCATTATCACCATCTTATCTTTGATAACAGGGGTTGTATGTTACTACAATTTTTTAAATAATGTTTATAGATCTGATTCCTTTAAAGTGATTAACTCTAATAAATTGAATAATAGCAACCGTTAATTAATGAATTAAAGATAAATATTGTAAATGCATCATAACAAACAATGAATTTGTTAAAATAACAACTCTTGATTTTATCACTTTTGATGATCCAAGTTTTCTTGTGAAAAAACACAGAAATTTCTCAAGGCCAGTGTCCATAGATAAGTGCAATGAGAGTGAGAATGAGGATTCTCTCATAGAGATTGTTAATCAAGTACAATCCATTTGCAACCACTCTATAATATGTAACCTATAAATCTTTTGTCAACTCACTCACAAAGGCAAACAAAAATATGCCTGAGTGCTGATGAAACAAAATTACATTAAATGATTCACACCACAAGATATGAATCATTACCAGCTTACAAATATAATATAACAAGCCATGGTTCACTGTTAAAACTTATGTATAATACAAGGTAGAAACAAAACTCATAATTAATTACAAGTGGGAAATAAGTAAGATTTTAAGGAGACTCATCATGTCCCTAATGGAGCTCTGTCGTCTGGTCCAGCAAGCATGATCTGCCATTATAGCAATGAAAATCAATAAAGAACAAAGTAAAGGATTTACTTTTCCTACAGCGAGCAACTATAAAGTAAATGAATGATATGTAGCACTGACACTTCAGATTGAAGATGTGTCCGGTATCCGACGTGACACATGTGGTTACATTCTAATATTTCACTTTCTCAAATTATTACTTATGTCAATGTGTCAATGAAAATGTTGCATCCGATGTTTGTGTGTCAGTGCTTCAATTATCAACTATTAATTAAAAAAATAGTGGTTGATATTTCAACATATTCATTATTTGTTATGCAGGTTTATGTAATATCAATCATAGATTTTCTCATCTGACTGGTAAAATTTGAGCATAAGCTTAAAAATTGTTGAGAAAGACATACATTACAGTCAAATGCAAATCTCCTTGCAAGCATGATGGCTGCATTCCTTTCTCGCTCTGATTCAAAAGCTAATACAAAAGAAAGTCCTTGTTTTGGCTGCCAAAATAGTGCCTGTGCCGCAGCATTTCCACCACCTCGAACTCCACAAAGCTAAAGAAAACATGACCAAAGGCACATTAGTTGTCGTAATCAAAATATAGCTCTTGTCATTATTTAGTGAAAATACAACAGCTTATGAATGATAGAACGTGAAAATAAATTTCAAGTTGTGAGCAAGAATCATCTTGAACCAGAAAGCATTGACAATTTGAAATACCTGCATTGAACTTGAATAATATTCTTTGGCAATTGTTGTCTTTCCTTTGCAGAGTTTGATCCTCATTTTTCCAACATGAAGTACATGAATAGATTCAGTTGGATGATGTAAACCACTCATTTGTGTTACAACTACCTGCAAAATATCGAACACAGCATATTATTGTCACAGAATTTGACTATATCTGACTTCTAAACTTTTTATATTAAATACGAAGAACAAATTGTGCACGCTACTTTTCATGAAATTTGATTACAAGATGGTAGCTATGACCGTGGAACCATATAGACTTGTTAAAACAAGGTCAACTTACGAAGACATAAAGTTACGAACATCTTTTATTCAAAACTTTTTTTAAAAATTGGCCAAATGAGAAATAAAATAGATGTATAAGTGATGAATGATAAGCTTACACAATAATATAATAATCGCTTCTCAATATCTGACATTGATGCTCATATACTACTAGGAGGGTGAAAATGAAATAAGTATAATGATAACACATACATTGAATTCAGTGTCATGTTTTCTCACAAGTGCCTCTACATAGGTTCCCAAACCAGCAGCTGCATAAAAGCAATTTAAGCTCAAATTGGTTGTGCAACGTAAATATAACACCTTTATAGTTTCAATATAAACAAATATATAGAATCTATGTATGTTCGTAACTTCTAAATAAATTGTGGATGACTCAATGAAATGATACCTGGATCTATTGGACCAGTAGTTGAAAGTATGATGTGCTGGTTTTCTGAAATAATATCAACATGCAATATTCGTCCAACATCAAATGGTTCAGGTGCGTAAACTGATTTTATAGCTCCTGAAAAAGAGAAAAGTGCATTATCAAGTATAGAAATGTCATCACAAGAAAATGCCATAACTTGCATGCTCAACATAGCACTGCAACAGAAAATGTTGTCTTCAACAGGTATTCATCATGCAAAAATCAATACCTGAAATAAGTTCTTTTTTGGCACCATCGGATGATACTCGACACCATTGAATTGAACAATTTGAAAGGTCTGGAGCATTATCAGCACAAGGTTGAATTTGCAAATAAGAGCCTAAGGTTTCATTCCCTTCAAGTTCATATAAATGTGGAACATTTTCCTCCCCTTTCTTTGTCCTCGTTATCTGAAAAGCATTGTGAAGGATAAATGGCTATCAGTCAAAAAAGCTTAAGATGAAAGACAATCATGTAACTACTCCACTTAATCGGAGAAATTTATCATTCACTTAAGACAATAAAAAGTAGTATAAAATTTGCTCAAACTCTAATCTATATAAATTTCAAGTACATGTTTTTCATTTTGTATTCAGTTTTTTTCATTGGCATGAGATTAGACAGGCATACCTCCTTCTGAAGTCGAAGATAATGTCTGGTCTTCTCTGCAAGTTGAGCCCTCAATGCTTGAAGTTCATGTTCCATATCCATGACCTACAAATCAATCAACAATCAATGTATTCATTTCCTTGAAATAACTTGATGAAGTTGTAGAAAATAAGAAGAAATCCAATTCCACATGGGAAAGAAATGTCGATACCAAATATACAAAAAACAAACAGTTCAGCCATTAACTACGCAATGGAGGAAGACTAGAACTAAGAAAAAGAGAAGATATTTGAATAGTATTTATTACTATTATATCTAGACAAAAGACCGAATAGAGACTACTATTTCGTATATACCTTGCTTGGCTGATGCAGCATTTTGATTCTTCGAGCCTCTTGAACCTCCTTCATTAATTGTTCCACGTCCTAAAACCCCAACAAAGCCAAAAATAAATAAAAATCCGAACAAAAATTACTCAGTTGCATGAAACTATATGAATAAGAAAACAAGTGATAGCAAGTCCGTCAAATTTATAATTAATGCATAATGAAATACGCAATTTGACATGTTTTATCACATGGAAAATTGACAACTGAAAAACACAAACCTGCTTCCCAGAAGCTTGAGACATTCTCTCATGCTCTTGAAGCGACTCTTCCACTCTCTGAACAGCTGATCTAGCATTATCTATTTCTGCGCGAGCAAAAGCTCTTTCCTCATCAACAAGTTTCTTAGCGTCTTCAGAAGCCTGCAAATGAATCTATACCTCAGCATATATAACGGAAATATCTTTACACGTGCTTGCATAGAAGATATACTAAAGCATATCTCTTTCACAACATTAAAATTAAATCCTTTTAGCATACCATAAGGTAACATAAGTTAGCATCACCTGTTTAAGAAAATTTGCCAGTTTTTTAACCTCTGCCTTCTCTTGTAATAGTTCCCCTTCCCTTTGAGTTAACTGAACTGCTAGAGCTTCAACCTGAAGAGTGGAGAAATAATAAAAATTTCTTCTAGAAGCTTATGAAAAATTTTAAAAAACCATCCTCAAGTCTATGCACCGTGCATCTTCAACTTTTCATTAACATGCACACTCTTAGACCATGATTTTCATAGAGTACAAGTCAGAATATTTAATTACAATGTGCCTTCACATAATTTCTTTAAGCACTTAATTGGAAAAACATGAATATCTGTTTATTACGAAGAAAGGAATGTGAAGTACATATCCTCCTACTTTATCTCCAAAAGAACTCACCATAGCAATAGCATCCTCGACATCATCCTTGTTTCTTCCCGCCACACGCCCCTTTAAGGATTCAAGTGAATCTCTGAGTTTCTTTAAAAGAACATGTTTTTCCAATGATGCTGCTTCTCGAAGTCTGGCCTGAATTTCACCAGCATATGAAAAGCTTGATTAAAATCAGGCTACATAAAGAAACTCTAAGATTACAAAACTCTTAAAAAAAATGGAAGAATAAATATAATTATATTGCTAAATCTGAGTTTTTCAACTAGAAAGCAGGGTGACACACACCTCTTCAGACAACTTAGCAGCCGCAGCCAAACCCTTCTCAAATTTACTAGCAAGGTCACGAACTGAGAGACGATTATGCTGGTCCAACAACTGAGCAGTCTCACGTGCAATAACCTCCTTCATAGATAACACTTTTGGGTCATCCTTTGCTTCCATTATCTGATTGTTAGCTCCAATTCTATAATTAGGAAACCGACTAGTAGCAAATACCACATCAGAAGACACCGCAGGCACCGCCTCTTTTTGCATTGTATCGCCAAAATCACGAGTTACCCTCGTCATCTCTTACAACCACTTCCCTCTACAAATCACAAAAATGCAACCTTAATGCATCCTTTAGCTAAGGTAATTGAACATCGTATAGTTAAGTACAAGACATAATCAAAAACAACATAAGGAACAATAAGTATATGTATGGTTCCACGGTTGATATGTTTGGTTGCTCTCGAATAGAATTGATTCTAATTTGAAGCCAGAATTTGTAGCTTTTGAGTCTAAACGTGATTTTTACACTAAAAATATTGTTCAATTCATTTTTTCGTAAATGTATCCAAACATAAACTACTTTACATTCAACTAATTTAAGTAAAATAAATTTTAAAAAATCAAGTCATTTCAAATCAATTTTTGTCACTGCAGAACCAAACAAGCACTTATTATATTGCATGAACAGAACAAAGAGTATTGAACAAAACAACACAAAAATAAGAGACTTAAAAATAGAGATATCACTAGCATTAAGCTAATTGAAGTAAAAGAAAATTCTAAATTTTCTTCAAATTACTTCAAAGTGAAACTGAACTCTAATTTCCTTCTTCTTCTTTCTTTTTTTTTCCCCCTTTTTTATATAATTTGAAGTACATGACAAAAAAACACACAACATATAAGAATGAACAGAACATAACAAAACAAGCCTAAAATAAGAGACTTATGAATAGAGTTAGCACATACACTAGCATTAAGCTTATGAAAGTAAAGGAAAATTCTGAGATATATCTTTAAAATGAAACTAAACCCTAGTTTCCTATTTTTGTACTCATTTCTGTAACAAGTTGAAGCAATGATGGAAAATCCAACAAAAAAAGACAAAAAAGGAAAGCTTGAACTTACAAAAGATCATGAAAAGATGAAAATGGGTGGTTAGTCTTTGTGATTCTAGCAGTAGATTCAAAAGGGTGGCTGCAACTTGGTTATTCAACAACGGGAATCACTAGTCTTGTTGAGAGAGAGAGAGAGAGAGAGAGAGAGAGAGAGAGAGATGGAAGATTGCTTTTTTGAAAAGAACAATAAAAAAGACCAAAGAGGGTGACTTTGTTGTGGCATCCGTGGGTTCTGTGGACCCCACTTCGTTAGATTTAGGAAACCTTTTGTGCTGTCTTGTGTTCTATGTATCTTGTCTTAGTTTATCCTATGACTAACTACATATTTGAGTTCAACTATGTGTGATTCACTACTTAGATTATTAGCATGTTACATTAGTACTATTATAATGTAATGGTTCGCCTGATAAAAAGTAAAGATGAGTTATATTTTTGTTGTTGATGTATAATCCAGTTGATAGTTAGTTTGTAACTACCTCTATCGATGTAGTGAGTATGTGAAATTCCATTTATCTAAACTTTTTATAAAAGAAATAGTAAAGTAAAATACTATAGTGTCATGCTTCATGCTGCTATGCTATGGCTTTAAATTGAAAATCTTTGGTCCCATTCTTCCAACAAGAAAATAATAGTTGGTCCTGGTTCATTCCAAGGCTTAGCTGTCAATGCTTGTTACTTCAATCCCACTTTCTATCTTTTTCCTTTTTTGACATGTTAACTTTGCTTCAAAAAGTTGAATAGTTGCAACTATTTTGTATATTATCCATGTTCAAATTTATGTGGATGTAAATTTGAAATTCTAAGTAACCATGGATTAAAATATAGTAGAGATTGGAATAAACAACTTATTATTTAATAATTGTTTATTATGATTATCGCTTATTTTATTTATAAGTTATTTTCCCATTTACTATGAGCTATCTTGTAGAAAAAAATGCATTTTTAAATTATTTGTCGTATAAAAAAGCTTGGCACATTTTAAAAATGATTTTTTTTGTGAAGACATTTTGAAAATGATTTGTTGATGGGCGTAGTCAACGAATTTTTTTTAAAATCTTGTTTTTAACGCCTATCTCACTGATAGGTTGTATTTAGGATTAAACTAATAATTTGAAGAAAAAATATATCCAAAAAAGTCTATTCAACTACTTAAAGTAAACTTCTATTAAAAAATAAAAGTATATTTCACATCAAAAGAAAAACTTGTTCAAGTAAACTTCAAATGCTTTTTATAATTAAAACCTCTATCTAAGCTATTTAAGCTTTTAACAGATAATTTAACAGTTTAATAGTTTACTATGATTAGTGTCCCATCTGTTTCCCCAACAAACAAAAAAAAGTGTCTCATGTTATATGTCCTCTAAAGTTATGTTGTTTTAGAGGAGGGTCCTCTAAAGTTATGTTGAATGAATTAGGAAATTTAATTCATAGAACCCCCAAACATTTTAACATTAAATTATAAAATGACATATAAAATTAGACAAAATTTATGTACTAACCAACTTATAATATTAGACTGAGTGAGTACCAATTACTGATTTTGAAAAAAAAAAATATAGATAAACATATTTTAAAACTTTAATTACTAAACTAATAAAACCTCTCGTTAATTTATGTTATTAAGGAAATGTACAAGCCTTTTTGGCCTCTTCAAAAATAGTAAATGTACAAGCCCTTGTATTTTTCTATGAAATATATATATATATATATATATATATATATATATA
>Ga0315915_1008041_pt1 | contig 12414 bp, 4 predicted proteins | sample MpolbnodulesMG_FD_207738 | JGI IMG/M metagenome (GOLD analysis project Ga0315915, IMG submission 207738) | Medicago polymorpha root nodule microbial communities from Los Angeles, California, United States - branched nodules | ecosystem: Host-associated > Plants > Roots > Nodule | place: USA... | reverse complement strand
TAAAAGAGTCGTTTGAAGCTTGTTGATCACCAATGATCTTTTGCCTGATATGGTTATTGTCCTATGAAGGATCAATTTCAAATCCATTCCTTGTATGAGGGAACATTTCTGCAGGAAGAGCTGTTATCCTTGTCTTGTTGCAAAGCACGACCAAAGTAGTGGAGAAGGTGGTTGTACAGTTCGTACATATGTCCTTTTTCAACGCTCTTGATAGAATAAGCATTCTGAGCTTTCAAATTTCATCTCAAGACCGTTGTTGCACTTCTTTACGTCTTTAGCAACTCTTAGGCAGGATTAAATGAGATTCCAGCTCTTGAAGCTTTAAGTTCTTCAGCACTTGATGAACTTCAGCTTCTGGTGAGTTTGCTTCTGATGAACGTGCTTCTGATGACGTCATCACTTCAGGAGCACTTTTCTTCAGACGCTTCAAGCTTCCTTTTTGTTGATTTCTTTGCTCTCTTTTGTTCTTCTAGAACCCTTAAAGGATATAAAATTTTAGCTATGGTCTTGTACACTTGAACAAATATTAGCATATCCAATTAACAATTTTTAATACCTTGTTATCATCAAAACCTTAAGGGTGACATATGTTAAACATTCTTTGTTTAAACAATTTCCCACACTCTAAGGGTAAGGTTTGTTAAACGCATTTTGTTCCAACATATTATGAGTGAATTATGTTGTTGAAATAGTGTAATTTGGATCAATTATGATAGTGTATTGATTACAGATCATTAATGACTTGTTTGCATTCACTGAATGCTGTTCTGCTGCTATACCAGAACTCAGCGTGAGTTAACTCACCCTGATTTTACCGAATGTGAGTTAACTTACGTGAAGGTTAATTCTGAAAATTGAGGTGAGAATGAGCAAAAACGCATGGAAGAATGGCAGTTTTCATTGAATTGATGAATTTTTTTTAGATAGAATGAATTTTATTTTTTTTGACAAAAGAATGAAATTTATTTTTCTTTATCTTTACAAAATCTCATTAACCCTCGCAAATCTTATTAATGCTCTTGATAAATTTCGTCATCCTCATTTAATCACTCCGTCCCACAATAATAAGGTTATTTGTAGAAATAATTTTTTACAAAATGATTTTTTCTTCTTCCAACTGTACATTCTAATTAACACAATTTACATAACAATATATTTTACGGTGCATAATTTAATACAGATACTTTTTTTTTTTGTTTGAGGGAGCTTAATACAGATACTTAATAAGAGTAATTTAGTGAAACTATAATTCTCTCTTCTAATTATACAATATACTAAAATTGCGTAAAAGCATATGATACTCTTTAAATTTTTAAATGTATTAATCATTTATTTATGAATATACTCTTCATTAATTTATATCTTGTTTTACAACTAACGATAAGTACTACTCTCTCCGTCTCAAAAAAATTGTCACATTAGAGTAGGCCATTTCACACAAATTAAAAAGAAGTTATAAATAAAGGAAGCAAAATAATAGTTTTATCAAATTAACTTTATTAATTATTTGTTGATGCTCATTATCATAAACGTAAAATGGATATAAAATAATATTTTGGGAGTTATCCAGAAAGTGTTAATTAGAGGGTACAATTGAAAAAAAGAAATTTAAACCGTACTAGAAACTAATGTTCTATGTCTGGTGAGCATAGCTCAGTTGGTAGGACAATGCATTATTATATGCAGGGGTCGGACTTCGAACCCCGAACATCCCACTTATTCACTTTATAAGGTGAATTCTAGCCACTAGGCTACCTGACCAAAAAACAAACTAATGCTCTATTTGGTAAAATCTGGCAGGTGGTGGATATTTATGTGGTCTATGATGAGCTTATAGAGGTTAAGAGATAAGCTATTTAATAACAGATAAACTAGTTAATTTTAGGGTTAATTAAGTTTTTAGTCCCTATAAATATTTACAGTTTTGTTTTTAGTTCCTAAAAAATAAAATCACACTTTTTAGTTCCTATAAAATTTTCCATCAGCATTTTTAGTCCTATAAATTTTTCCATCAGCACTTTTAGTCCCTGTAAAAAAAATTCATCAACAGTTTTGGTCCCTAAAATGCTTAAGAAAAATGTCACAAGGACTAAAAAGTGTGATTTTATTTTGTAGGGACTAAAAACAAAACTGTGAATATTTATAAGGACTAAAAACTTAATTAACCCTTAATTTTATTTGAAGTATTTGATAAAATTAGCGGTTGAACTAACTAAAAAATATAAAATGACAATTTTGTAAAAAAATAAAAATATGAAATGACATTTTTTTAATTAATATATCTTTTTACAATAAGATAATAAGAGTATAAATAAAAGAAAAATGATATGTTATAAATTCAAACGCTAATTTAAGTTATATAAAAAAATGCTACAAACTCGTGAAAAAACACTACAAATTTGTATGAGAAGGCCTTTACCAAACAAGTCTACTTTTGTTATATGAACTTATACAGGGTAAGCTTTCCACCGTAAGCTAACATGCCAAACTGATTCTATTTACACTGTTTTTGGGATAGTTTCTTTGTGTGCAATTGTGAGAGCTATTATGGTACAAAGGTAGTATAATAAAATCCCGGAGTAAAACAACAATAGTAGTGACATTACAATTAAGCAAAATCATTGTCAATAATTATCAGTAATTGTGCTACCAGAAAGCTCACTGTGATACATATACCAAGTTTATATATGGTGATCAACTATTATCTTGAGAAGGACCAATTCCAACTGGAGGTAGATTTTGCACTTCCATGGTTTAACCATATTAAGAGCAATCCAAATACATCATGTGAACGTAAGTAAATTCTAGTAAACCTAAATACATAAAAGGCTAACTAACAGTCATTGAAACAACAATGAAACTGTAAACTCAGATACATCATGTGTATGAAAGTAAATTGTTTCTGGTTTATATATAGAGCAGAATTTTCTGACAAAAAGTTGCTATCTTATAAGAAAGCAAATTGAAGCTTCAACCAAAGGCAGAATTGTGCAGCACAATCTGTTGAAGGAGCTCAATCAACTAATGGGGCAAATCAGCAATCATAAGAACTTCCATTGTAGAGCCTTACACACATTTATGTCTTTGTTACCCTCACTTTAACATATGTTCCAACAAGGCAACAACAGTGTAATAAGAAAGTGATTCCTGCACAGAGAAACTAAAATGAGAAAATAATATGGACATGCACATGCACATGCACAGAGAGAAAATAAGCATACCTCTTCTCACATTCTTCAACCAATGATTCAATGGGAATAAGAGAATGAGCTCAAAGTATTCATCATCTAACAATTTCCTGACAACTATAGCAGAATTTGTTCGATTGACCTAGAAGCAAGAAGTATAATCTTAGAAAATTGGACATTTAAGATTGTCAAAGAATGATTCAAAATTAAATACAACCGCAACCAAAAACTTTACCTGTCAACGTACTTGAAGTGAATATCTGGAAGCTTGGCTTTCATCATACAGTTCTTTGTCATCTCAATAAAATATTAATTGATTCCCATGTTTACCAATAAAAGATCTTTCATGCTCTCCAGTACTCGTTCTTCAGAAAGGGTTCCAACAAATTCAACAAAAGCCTGAAAATCAATCCAACGGATTCAACAATGTTTTGAATGAAAATCCATTCAATTGAGTATGAAACCCAAGCATGTGGTTCGATGGAATGTGTATTCACTGTGGCATATTTGATATCAGACAACTCGGCATAAAGATGTACAAGAGACAAACAAAAAGCTTCAAAAAACTGTTTTGACTAGAAATTAAAGTCGGTCATCAAAATGATGAAGCCATCAACCTAAATAGCCCTAATGGAGGCAAGCATTTTCACAATGAGAAATATGGTTACAGTGATATTTTCATAATGACTAAACATGCCATTACATATTTCAATGCCCCAAATAAAAAAGGGATATTCAGGACATGTTACTGCACTATAAGAAGTAAGGAAACAAGATAATCCAAACTTACCTACGATAGCCAAAAGAGAAAGTCACATAACAAGGAGACCAAAGTCAAGTGACATGAGAGGCATATCCTACAAAGAGACTACCAAAAATTGTTACTGCCCTGTAAGAAACACAGTCAATAGAAATAAAGACGGAGGGAGATTAGAGAGCCTACAAATTCAGGTGGAAATGTGGCAAGCCAGAAGCAGAAACACCAACATCAACTGTGTAATTCAGGAATATGAGATATCTTGTCCCAATCCTCCCATGTTTCCTTCTTGCATCGCTCCTTTAATGTTGGAGAATGATGAATATTCAGAACCTCGAGAGAAGTGAGGTGTGGTGTTGGGTACCCTCAGGAAAGCATCTCAATCTTCTACAACCATTACAGGCAAAGATCTATCAGTTAACTGAAATTGAAAACTTCAGCAGCAAACTTTACTCCTAAAATATGCTTAAGAAAATCGCCAATTCTGAATATTGGTGTTTAGGCTGATTAAACATGAAATGCCAACTCCTCCATAAACATGTCATACATGAAAGAACATCATCACCAGCATGTTTTCATGAATATATAAATTTAAAATGAAAACAAACAATATATGTTAAAATATTATAGGAACTGAAGAATGGCCCAGGTTACCTTTACGTGATCAAACATTTGGATCATCCACGAAAATCTGAATATTTTGAGATTGGAGTCAAGTGAACTTTTACCAAACATAATTGTGTTGTATTTTGTAGAAGCTCAATCAACTCATGGGGAACTTCAGAAATCATAAAAACTTTCTTTGCAGATCTTCTCCATATGTTCCGCAACATGTTTATTGAACTAAAACTTTTGATTTGTAACAACAACAAGCTCCGCATCGATTATAAAGATATGGCCCAATTCTCAAAAGTATTTACCAATAAAGGAAAATCGTAATATAGGTTGCCTGTGAGAAAATGCTGGAGTTGCTGTTCTGTCGATGATAATTTTACCCATAGACTTTACACACAGAAACTGAGAAAGCAAGTGATTCCTGCATATAAAAGTTTAAATTACAAAGTAATATGGTGATAAGAAGATGCATGGAAGAGATAAAACTAGCATACATCTTCCTCTAGAGGCAATATATGTTCGTCTAGATAACTGTCTTAAGAAATACCTAGAGATCGAATAGGGAACCAAGAAAAAGTTTAATCCTTGGTTGGTCAAAGAGTTTTAGGCATGCATCGACACCTGCCAATATTGCTTAAAAATAATGTACTAACAAAATTTCAGTACTACGAAATTCTTAACAAAATTCAGACTCAAAGCCATAAAAAGATAATTCTCAACTAAATTTCTCCTCAAGGATCCCCTAAAATCAGTACTAAGAAATTTTACTTATGATGCATGCAAGTCCACTCATCCTGAACTAAGTTTGTAATTAAAAAGTGTGCCTAGCAATCATTAATGTAGTTTACGTCTTACAGAATTGCGTCAGCAATGCTCTAATCATAGTGCCGTAAAAATAAATCAAAACATTTCATAGAATTATGAAAGGGACAATACCTCTGGAGAACATTGAAAACCTCCACCGATTGCATTTGGCAAAGGCAAGGAGCGAACTTTATCAGGAACCATTGCTGCTATCATAGATCCTATTTCAATAGGCAAACATAATTAAAAATAAACACAAACAAATAAACTTAACCTAACCAAATCATACGACAAACCATCTGAATTTTAACTAATTAAAAAAGTAAAAAAGACAAAAAAACCCATTGAGTGCCCAAAAACATGAGCCTTTTTCGAACCTAAATGATCCATCAAAGTAATTGCAACCTTCGCCATGATCTTTGTTCTGCACCAAACAATCATTCACCATTATTCAAAATTCCATTTCACTTTTCGTAAATCATTCAAATTAACGTAGCACCAAAACTTCACGTTAATGACATGTCTGATGTTTAGATACTGATATGACACCAACCCATATAATTACATTCAAAAACTTTCATTTCTTCAAATTATTATCAAAACTAAGTAAAGAGGAAGCCAAACAACATATAATTTAAATAAACAATCTAAAAGAAATAAATAAAAAAGACCAACAAAAACTTAAGAATAAAAATGGAGTAAACCTTAATGGCCCTGATTATCAAAATCGCAATCCTCGATACCACCACGGGACTCATTGTCACCTCCTCCACTCCAAAAGACGTTCTCTTCATCATTAGGTACGCTTCCATTTATCTGTCGACCCCACCCATGTGTCGAAAGCAATCCTAACCATTCAATTCAATCTCCACGAAATCAGCAAAATAAAAAAGGAGATTAAAAATAATTAAACTATAATGAAGAGAATTACCTGAATTAGGACATTTCCGCTGTAAAATATCTTTCATGTACTGTAGTGCTCTTTTGGGGGATTCGTTCAAAAGAACTCAACAGAAAAGCCCTCAAATAATCCTATAATGAGAATATATAACGATTTTTGAATAAAATTCGAGTCAACTAATCACTCAACAGAAGCGTGTATTTTAGGGGGAAATAGAGATCCTACCTGTATAATTGATTTTTGCGATGGTGATTGAGGCAGATAAGGGTAAACGTCTCTGCTTCTTAATCCCATTGAAGCTCAAACTTTATTTTTGGAATATGAGCTATCTTGTCCCAATCCTCCCCTGTTCCCTCTTTGCATCGTTCCTCTAATGTTGGGCATTTCCTGATTGTCAGAACCTCAAGAGAAGTGAGGTGTTGAATACCCTCCGGCAAGCAACGCAATCCTTCACATCTCAAAATCTCTAGAGTCCTAAGGGAAGTGAGGTGTCGAATACCCTCCGGCAAGCATCGCAATCCTTTACAACCCGAGATCTCTAGAGATCGAAGGGATTGAAGACCTTCCCAAATTTGCTCTGGTAAGGACTCCAACTCATTACAATTAATGATAGACAGATCCGTCAAAGCTGAATTAAAGGGTTCATTTGGTAACTCCTTCAGTTTTGGGAAATCATCTACAACCAGATATTGAAGAGAAGTAAGGTTTTTGAACATCCCCTCTGGGAAGGATGTTATTCCTTCACCTTCATTTAGGCAAAGCTCAGTAAGACCACGGAAGGTAGAGATTGACCTCAGTAACTCATTGTTACCTCCCCATACAGTGAGGTGTTTAAGAGATGGAAGACATGGCAGTCCAAGTTTAGGGCAAGAGACGATTTCCAACGCAGAAAGACAAGGAAACATCTCCCCTCTTTCCACTTTCAATAACCCTTCTATGTTTTGTAGCGATACTAATTCGAGTACCTCCAGAGATGGGAAAACCCTCACCTCCATACCATCCTCAGATTCATCATCATCCAAGTATTTCAGATTATCCATACCAAATAATGTCAGTTTTTTTAGAGATGGTAGTTTACAAAGTAACGGAAGCCGCACAATTTTTTTACAATCCCAAAGTTCAAGATAAATTAAATTACTAAGAATAATTATCCAACTTGATAACAATAATCCTTCATAGTCATTTATTTTCAAGCACTTGAGATTTGAGTGAGGTTGAAGCTCTTCGAGTACTTGCTCAGCACTAATAGTTGGTGGCTTGGTATATTCATCATTGCGTTTCCATGACAAACATAATTCATGAATGTCTTTTTTACCCTTCAAATTAGCCGCTTCAGCTTCAGATAAACTGCCAACATTGTTTAATTCTTTAATACTCAACTTTCCTCCAAGGTTTAGATGACGCAACTCTGTCAAGCTATTCCCTTTCTCTAAACTAACAATGTACACACTTAATGTTCGTAGACAAGTTAATTTTCCAATGTTAGGAAACATTCGAGACAAAGATCCACATCCTTCAATGACTATATGTCTAAGATTTTGTAAGCAAGCCAAGCGTTTTGGAAGACAACTCAGCGAAAGACAATTTTTTATTTTCAAGATTTCGAGTTTTTGTAAGTTGTAAATTGAGTCAGGTACTGTTTCTAGGTCAAGAAAATTAAGTTTCAAATACCTTAAATGAATTAAACTCCCTAATGATAATACATTGGATGTGCATAAAACCCTAAGAGAGCGGTTTAATGGGAAGTGATCATGTTTTTTTGGGCTATATTCATTCAAGTCAACCAATGTTCGCAAGGATTCAACTATTTTGAAGGCACCATCATCAAATGATAACAAATTTTTGGAGTCAAAACTTACGTGGTGTGTGCTTCTTGACAAACTAGTCAAGTTTGCCTTCTCTAAATACATACATTCTTGCCCCATTATTGACTGGGCAAGATCATGGACGAGATCATGCATCTTGAAAGTAATGTCTCCGGAATATTCATCTATCTTTATGTCTTGAAAGAATGATTTTTGGCACAATTCATTCCAAACCATACTGCCAACATCTTCAACTTCCAAATTTTTCCTATATGAAATAAATCCATTCGCCATCCAAAGATGAATCAATTCTTCCTTCATGAATTTTTTATCTTTGGGAAACAAGGAACAAAAAGTGAAACATCGCTTTAAGGTTGAAGTTAACTGAATGTAGCTCAACCTCAAAGCAGGCAAAATAGAATTCTCATGTGGTAAATTCCAAAGCTCACTCTCTTTAATTTCAAGCCATTCCTTTTCTTCACTTCTTGAGCTCATTAAACCTCCCAATGCTTGTGCTGCAAGAGGCAATCCGTCACATTTCTTTACTATTGCCTTTCCTATTTCCACAAGATCTGGACGCTCTTCTCTATAAAGTCCAAATGCATATTGTTTGAATAACAACCAACATTCATTATTAGAGAGGCCAGACAAAGGATGAGCTTGACATGTTCCCATGATTGTCGCAACAAGCTCATCACGAGTGGACACTAAAATGGAACTGCCTTTGGATCCACTTGACAACACAGATTTCAATGTATTCCATTTCTCTTGGCTTAATCCGAATTCCAGTTGCTGATTTTTGTTCCACACATCATCTAAAACCAACAAATATCTTTTACTTTGCAACATTTCTTGCACCTTTCTCTGTATTACATCTAAATCTAAGGCATCACATTTCTCTCTTGTGATAGATTCTATAATAGAACACAAAATCCTCTTGACTGAGAAAGTCTCGGAAACACAAACCCAAATTTTTGTATTAAAATAGCCACTCACCCTAACATCATTGTAGACCAATTGAACAAGAGTTGTTTTTCCAATACCACCTAAACCAATTATGGGATAGACAGAAAGGAAGTCAGAGTCCCTTGTTTTGCTAAGAAGATAATCAACAATCTTCTCTTTGTCATCTTCTCGTCCAAATACTTTTGGTTCACCAATAATGGAGCTTGTTTGACGCCATTCATCTACTTCAAGTAAGCTTTGGCTAACAGTTCCACCCTCCCGTAGATGAAACTTGTTCTTACTATCAGCAATATCATCCAATCTCTTTGTAATCTCTTTCAACCTGTTGCCAATCTCACGGCGAAACATGATGTTCTTTGGTTTGAAAGAGGATGAACCCCTAAGTCGACCAGATTCGATGGAACACTCATCAAGAATATCATCTAACACGTAAATTGCATCTTTGAGTTGTTGAAGCCATACCTTTATAGAACGGTTGGTGACTTGTTTCTGCTCAGCATCTTCAAGAACGGCATTGATGAGATCCAAAGTGGTTGACAGCTTTTGAGCCTTAGACTTGATTGCAGAAATGGTGGCAAATTCATGTTGAGCAAGAGACATCAATTTCTCAAACACAACACCAAGTAAAGCATCGGCCATTTTTTCAGAAAAGAAAGAGTTGAAGAGATGACAAACTGATTTAGATTGAAGCAGTATGGAAGTAAGCAGAAGAACAGGGAGGTGAATGCAATGCTAGATATTATAATCTAATTAAGAATCAAAATGCACCCACCAACTTTTTTTGGATACAGAACAATATAATAAAAAAATCCATTGGTTCTGGTGTAAGACAGAGAAAAGAATTTTAATTTCACACAAGCATCTATTTCAATATCCAATGCAGTCTTTGTTCAAAGAAACATTAAGGACCGTTGGTAATATATAACGAAAATTTATACAGAAGCTACTGCAAGTCACGTGAAACCTAGGAGAATTGCTGGAGCACTTTGTTTACTATGCAGAAAAATATACTACTACTTCCTTTATAATTGTCATTTTTTTACATTTTATACAAATCAAAACAATCAATAAATATTACTACTTATGATATAATAATTTATCATTTTTTAATAATAGGCTCATTCGTTTAACATCTTATTTCATATGTTTTTTTTTTGGTAATAATTAACTAAAGAAAGTATTGATAAAATAACATTTAATGTTACATCGAACTTTGAAAATAACAGTTAATTAGAAACAAAACTTTTTTTTAACAAAAAAGACAATTGAAAATAACATTGTTGTGTAATTTAGTGTATGTTTGATTTCACTTTTTAGAGGGTTTAAAATTGATTCTAAAGATGGAGAATTGATCATGACAATTTTTTTGGAAATCTTTATTTGAGAGTAGTATTGTCCAAACATTTATAATCAAATAGGACAATGGCTGTCTTGCCGTTGGTTTTTATAAAAAATAAAAGGACACAACTTAGATGCATATCTTATATTGTTTGCGAGTTTGGAAGGGAAGGGAGTGGATGATTTTAAAGAAAAAATAGGAAGGAGTAAGTGGAAGAAATAGAGAATATTGGAGAGGAGGGGCTTTGGGGGTTTATTTTTCTTCGAAATATAAAACCCTCCTAGATTGGGGAACTAAAAATTTGTATTGGATGACGGTTTTGGGGGATTTGGGAGAGTTTATATGAATTCTTCAAATTTAATATATGTTGTTATAATATTCTTAAAATTAAAATCATATTAATCATAAACATTAATTTATAACACTGGGGTTGTGGTTGACGATGAATTTGTTTATCTTTGAGTTTAAATCTTGAGAACTATAGTTATTTCTACTTCGATGTTGAATGACAAGAGAAATTTTTATTAATGAGAATAGAGAATTGTTTTCTGTTATTGAAATTATTATTTAAAAGGAAAATGTATGCTATTGTGTGATATCATGTGAAGTTTTGTAACATCCTAATTATTAAATTTATTCCTATTATTTAATAATTATCGTCGGGAAATAGGGTGTTACAACAGACATGCTTCACTTGACATAAGTAGATGAAATAGCAAATATCAGGATCAAACGAAATTAAAGGTAAAGTAAATTGTTGATGAAACCGAGATATATATTTATATAAAATGCAGTTCAATAATAACCAATAAAATTGTCGGTGCTTTGTCTGCTGCATAAAAGTCATTTATTTATATAATTTATATAAAGTTAGTTATATATTGACCACAAAAAATGATGTTACAATATTGACCACAAAAAATATGTCGGTGTGATATCAATCAAGAAAATGATGACATCGACAAAAAAGTGTCATAGCTTATTCAGTGAAATTGAATCATCCTCATCTTCTTCAGTAAGCTTCACATTCTTCTTTTGCATTTTCAGGAGTATCACATAAAATTGGATTGAGTTTGTTTGATTTTTTTTTTTTTGTGGTTGTGATTTCTCTCGTTTTTCAATTTTCATGAGGTCTCTTAACCAAGTTTGTCTATCCAAAAAAGCATTTTCTCATGTATCAGCCTCTTTGTTCTAGTATAGATTCCACTCCGTAGATGATCGAGGTAATGGAGAACCATCTTTAAAAATAAAAATAAAAATAAAAATAAAAACAATAACAAAATGTTTAGGGATTAATTCAATAAGCGGTGTGTTTGTTGAGACTTTAATTCAATACATACTATGTCGAAAGAGATATCAATGTTTTTGTGCAAGGTGAAGATTATTTGAGTCTTAATGAATTTATCGATGTAGTTGAATTGATTTATTTTCCATTTAATTGAACATCATTTCACTTGGAAGTATTTGCATGGTTCCTCTATATGAGTAAATTGAATAGAGTTAATTATACGAAGACAGATGTTTATCTTGACCAAATTATTTTCAATATGCGTTGAAATTAGGGTTGCAAGTTAAAATGAAGGGATCAATTAAAGATATGATATTAGATGTGATGCGATAAAAGAGGGGGGTTCAGATTGGAAACTAAAAGAAAATTGATGATGTTTGAAAATTAATGAATATTTGTTTTGATATGCTTAAAATAAGGAAACAATGCCACGATAATATCTGATGGTGATTTGATTAAATATATATTTTTTCAAACAGATTTAATAAATTAAAGTTTTTACATATACTTTATTATTCGATAACATAATTTCTTTTCAACACGGGTGTTTAAATTTTACTTTTGGTAAATTTGATGGTCAGGATAAATGTCGATATAATAAGAGATGAGTCAAAATATATATTATCAACACAATGGTAAGTTTGTATAATGTTACGTGTTTAATGATTGTAATGTCACGTGTTTGATGAACATCTAGTAATAAATTATCATATAATGTTATCATATCTCTTGTACGTGATACATTAATGAG
>Ga0315915_1008039_pt1 | contig 12418 bp, 6 predicted proteins | sample MpolbnodulesMG_FD_207738 | JGI IMG/M metagenome (GOLD analysis project Ga0315915, IMG submission 207738) | Medicago polymorpha root nodule microbial communities from Los Angeles, California, United States - branched nodules | ecosystem: Host-associated > Plants > Roots > Nodule | place: USA... | reverse complement strand
AAACATTAATTTGTATATTGTGATAAAAAAAAAAAAAAACTCTACTTAGAAGTTAGAACACAAACTCAAGCAGAGGACCAAATAGGTTGCATCCCTGAGATGATTAATGCGTAAAGAATGGGATTTCTTACATTAAACACAAGTTAACAAGTGACAGTTAACAAAACCAAATTCATATATGACATCACAAAACATATGAAATAACCAAATTAAACAAAAATACAAAATTGAAGACCAACATACCTACAAGCAATGATAAAAAAAAACTTTGCTTTCAAGCCAAGATTCATTTTTTCTTAAAAAATACAAAATACCCAGAAAAGAAAACACTGAGAAAATGAAGAATCCAAAGTATTCTGAAAAATCATAGAACTTACCGAATTAACACGGAAAGAAAATTATATATTTTTTGAAAACTCGGTATCTGGCTCAATAACCGACTAATCCTGAACCGGTCCAAATCACCTAGAAAGCAAAATATGAAGGCAAAAATGGTTTGGAAGATCCCAAGGAAGATCCAAAAGGTCGCAAAAATGAAAGAAGAAAGTTAAGGTTGGAAGCAAAGTAAAGACTAAAGAGGAAGTGGAAATTATCAATGGTGGTAGCACTGTGTGTGGTGATGAATCATAATTCTTCCCACGTTATTGTTCATCATCATAATCTCTACTTTGTTATTCGTATTGGTATGTAATAATGTTGTTAATATAATTAAAAATACATGTATGTGAGTATAGTTAATTGTGGAATAAACAAAAAGGGAGTGAAAGAGAATCATGGTTTCTGTATTTGTTACGTTACAACCTGTGCGTGTGTCTGGTTTTGGCGGGGGAAGGGGTCTACCATTTGGTTTGGGTCCCATTGGGAGCTTTGTTTTGCTTTCACGAATGTACATGTTTGAGATTGGGTCCCACTCAATTCCAACTAATTTTCTTTATGGATTATATTAGCAAAGTAGTACATAAAAAGGAATATCATTAAGTAGCTAAATCAATTGAATTAAAGTAAGCAATACTATTAGAAAGAAGGAAAAAAAAAAAAGCAAAACTAGAAGTCCAATCTTAAATCCAAATAATATCAATGAATGATAAAGTAAGTTTAACTAATGACGTGTTTGGAATAGCGGCGGGGGAGAAAAAACATGTGTCTAGCCTAAAGCTGGAATTTCCAACTTCATAAAAGTCACGGTCACACTACATTGGGACGCGAGAATCTTGCTCCAAACGCTAAGCCAAACATGCTATAAGTGATGAGAATAAGCATTTACATACATTTAAATGATTTAAAGTAAAAGGAAAACGAGAACAACTACTTCCTCCGTCTTAATTGTAAGACAAGAACTTTAAGAAAACTCAAATTCATCTCATCGTCAAATAGTGATAAATACTTTTAATAGTAAAAAATATATCATCATTCTTAGAATCCTATATCAATTTCTTCTATCATTTATTGCATAAAAATGAAAACCACTCTATCCATTGAGGAAATTTCACTTTTCAAATTTTCAACTTCTTCCAAACACAATTTTTGGCAAAGTTTAAGTGTCCATCATTTAGCATTGATTTACCAATAATATAGGGAAGCCAAAACTATATGGATTGTGTCTCCATAGCCTTAAAAGAAATCCATCTTGAGAAATCAATGTTTATATATGTTAGAACAACAATTAGTAATAGAGGATTAAAGAAACGAAAAAAAAATAAAAAACACTAGAATACGATCACTTGTTTATGTAGTTCGGTCTTTTGTATTTACTTCTACGCATATAGAGCATTTATAGTTCCGTATATTACTGGAGGGAATTAAGGTTTACAATATTACAAGTCTTGTATATATTGAATTATGATACATATTACAATAATATCTCTGAATCCCACAACGGGGGCAATAACCCCCAAAATCCAACCATATCCGACAATAAGATTTAGACCTAACACACATTTGGCCAACACTTGGGGGTAAGGGGAGGGAGCTCCACTCCCTTGCCCCTCTTTTTCCCAATCTAGTTTCAAGCTCATAAACAACTTTTTCCCAATCTTTCTCGTGTAATGAAAACCTTCAAAAAGCTTATCTTTGTGACTCAATTGTCTATGGTTAGATTAGATTAGATTAGGGACATATGTCCATAATACTTGGAAATATTTCATTTTCGTTTATGTTGTATTGTTTTTTAGGAAATGCTCACATTGTCTTCTTTTTCTTTGATATTGGTCATATCATATCCTCTTATGCATGCCCAATTGTCCATGACATTAGGGATCAAAAGCAACCCATATACGTTACATACAAACCATAGTTCCAAAAATTGAAATTGGTCATATAGCCTGCACGGTATCAATCATCAAAATGCAAAATAAAAGTAGTAATATTGGAGCCCGATATATCATGTAAAGTTTCTCCTGACGATTATAGAAAATAGATAATTACTTATTAACCAAGATAGAATTAATTCAGTTCACTTTGCAATAACGCCATTCCCTATCTTTTTTATTCTCATAGGAATTTGTTTTTTGTTTTACAAGGGCATACATACTCAATTTGGTGTATGCACACAATGATTGATTGTTATATTCATTAAAACAACAAAAGAAGACATACAAATATGAAGTAATTTGACCATTTGAGGTGAACTCAAAAAATAAAGTGACATTATAATTTGTTCATGCATCATTTAGGTTTTTTCAACAATATATAAAAAAGAATATTGTTAGTAATACTCACTTTAACACACTTTTCTCAACACTCATTTTTGTATTGGGTCAAATACATGTAGATCCTATTTTATATAGAATCTATTCTTAAAGCGGTGTGACTAACATATACTTTTACCCAGTGGCATAGCTAGGAATTTTATAGAGTCTGGACAAAAATTATAGAGTCAAGAATTCTTGTGCACGCACGTGTCAAAATATTGAGTTTGCCCTTTTTTTTGAGTGGATTAATGGACTATTGAGTTGAGTAAAATATGAAAAAAGTATCGATTGAGCCCAAGCTAGCCGGGTGGTGGCTCCATCCTTATTTTACCTAATAAGAGGATGAAAGTTAGAACAAATGTGTGAAAATAAGTGTCATTAACACCACTACTCATAAAATAAAAATGACCTTTATGATACCATCATAGTAAGAAGAGAAAGATTCATATCAAGAGGAATGTTTATGATGAATTGAATGAATGGAGAGTAGTTACAAGGAAGTTTATATTGCCATCAACTGTTACACCTTCTAACTAACTTGGATACATTTCCTTTAAAAAAAACTAACTTGGATACATTGACACGTGCTATGATGACTCAGCTAGTGTGGTGTGGTTGATTGTCAAAGATGGTTTTCCCTTCGTATTAGTTTGATTAATAACAAAAAACATCATCAAAATATTTTTTTATTTTATTTGATGTCAAAGTACTCATGGCGCTGAATAAAATTATACATCATTACTATACCCAAAAAACATAATTATACATCATTAGCTCTTCTCTCGCGAAACTTCCTTCACATGGGGGAGGGGTGTACGAGTAAATTTTGTTTGTATATAATAATAGCATGGAAGTGGGATAAAAAATTAGTAAAATGGGCTTAATATTAAGGGTTGTGGAACAACACGGGAGAAATTTTAGAGAGGAAAAGAACTAAGATATTAAAATAATTTTGGGTACCTTAAAAAGAACATACTTTAATGTCCCAAGCAAACATCACGAGACCAATTTAAGTGGATTATGATCATTGTTCATATAGACAGATTTCAGATTATTATCATTTTTTTTAGATTTGAATTATATAAAATTGAAAAGACAAAAGGCGTGCAAGAAACACGGCTGGTTGAAAAAAAAAACTTTGCAAGTAAAACCCACTAAAAAAATTGCTATGTCCAACTACAGAAAGAGAGACGATAGGCCCAACATGATAAAGGCCGAAAGTGCCCAATAATTTGAGTAAAACCCACAACATTCTTTCATAGATTGTACTTCTAAGATGAAAGTTATATATAGTACACGTACAATTAGAAGGTTAATCCACCAATGATTAAAATCAGGATTTAAAGATGAGTTTTCTGCTTTCGACTATCAGAAAGATACTAATTTTACTTTATCAAGTAAATGAGCGACAAACTCCTTCTTTTGTCAAAAACAACGACAATTTCTTTCCATCCAAATTACAAACACAGAAGCATGATATAGTCTAAAGACTTAATACATAATTTGGTCCTTTAACTTATTTTCAGTTTTCAATTTGTCCCCTAACTATTAAACGTTCGAAATTTGGTCCCCTAATTTTAAATGTTTGATTTTGTGGTTTTTGTTGAAGTTGAAATGATGAATTTTTGAAAGAACCAAAAAAAGTTGTTGAAGATGACGAAGATTGATGAAGGTTGTATGAAGATGAAGATGAGGGAAGAAGATGAAGAAAAGTAAAATAAATTAGGTGTTGGTGATACACAGTTAGATCTGATAGACCTCATTTATCCAACGGTCTCCTTTTTTTGAGGGTTAAAATGAATAAAATAGGACCAAATTGAATGATGAAAAGAAGATAAAAGACCAATTTAAAACGTTTAATAGTTAGAGGACCAAATTGAAAACTGAAAATAAGTTAAGGAATCAAATGATATATTAAGCCTAGTCTAAAAATAATAACGAATTTTGTTGGAAAACCGCCGAGTGCACCAAATGTAAACCGTGATAAAATAACTTTAAAGGTTCACTAATGAATACACATCTATTGCTAACAATTTGTATAAAAATATATAATGATAAGAATGTATGGGTAGGGGCAACTTGCAAGGTAGTAGTCATTGTACTTCCAAGATTATTTATGGTACACATTATGTTTAATTTGGAGTACAAGTGACACCCATTCATAGTGGGTAGTACAAAATAAATAAATTTTCATTGGCAAAAAAACTTATCCAATGTCCAGTACTAAAGTGTAGTACAATTATAAGCAAGACTATATTATAAATAAAAGCAATGCATTGTTTCAGCAACAACTCATCTATGGAGTTGAATAGAATATATCTTTAGGACTATGGTTTGGACAAGTTACAAGCAAGAGTTGGCTATGGCTTGTAACATGAGATGCACTATATTATCACTTGTCCAAACTATAGTCTTAAAGAAATGATCTCTTCAATAATTTTATCTATTTATACGAGCTCTTATCCTCCCCAGTATACTTGGAAGCATAAATTAAAACATTGCATTATTTTAGCAACAAATCTATGAAGTTGGAGGGATTATATCTTTAGGACTATTGTTTGGACAAGTGCACAAACAAGAGCAAACGCTAGAGCTGGTTATGGCTTGTAACATGTGGTGTACCATTGTCACTTGTCCAAACTATAGTTTTAAAGGAATGATATCTTCAATAATTTTATTTATATTGAGACTCGATTACCAAGCTCAAGTGACTAATTCAGGTAAGTGCTTTTTGTTTATTTTATGGTTAAATGTTTTGTTGTTGAAGTTTGTTAAGTTTGGTTTGTTTTAATCTTGATATTGAGTATTGATATTTGAAATGATTCATGATTTTGTAATTTTTGGGGTTATTTTCAAATTTTGTTGATTTTAGTGGGTTAAACTACTCAATGATTGCAGTTTCAAATATTAAAGTATGTAGAGTTGGTTGAAAATATTGGAAGAAAATCCCACAATGTCTTGGGTTCACTCCCACCCACCTGCACCTTTTTTTTTTTATAAGGAATTAAAATTGGACTAAAACTAAAATTATGAAGAAACAATGCAAATTCTATGAATTGGACACAAGTTCTGCACGTAAATACCAATCACATCTATCACTAGACCACTACAACACATTTGATAATTCATGATTTTTTTTAAGAAGATAAATTTATCCACTCAAATTAACATTATCATCAGAAAGAATCGAATCTGAAATCTTAAGCAGGAGTACATACCCAAGTTCCGAGTCAATACCATCAGGCTGACCCAAATTGATCGATAATTCATGAAAGTTGATACTAAAGAGTGATAATTATGTTTGGACCACTACAACATATAAAGAGCTATTTCATATTTTTTTATATTTCAGAAAATATCATTTCAAAAAGAAAAAAATAGTCCTCATGAGCTTAGCTCAGTTGGTATGGACAACGCATAATAATATGCAAGGTCCGGGGTTCGAACCCCGACCACCACAAAAAAAAAAATCATTTCATTGTTTATAAAAATCGTAATAATTTATTTTATATTTTATCATAAAATATTAACCAATAATTTTGATAAATAAAATTTAATTATTATAATTTTCAATGATAACAAAGAGTGGACAGTGTCTCGTGAGCATAACTCAGTTGGTAGGACAATGCATTATTATATGCAGGGGCTGGGGTTCGAACCCCCATTTATTCACCTTATAAGATGAATTCTAACCAATATGCTACCTGACAAAAAAAATAAAAATAAAGAGTGGACAGTATACCCTCGTATATTAAACTAAAAAAAATCACTTCATAAATTGTTTGAATAATTCCCTAAAAAAAAATAAAAATTGATTGAATAATTGAGATAAAAAAGCGTAGATCTGAGTATAGTTATTACAGCAACAATTCCAGCATTATCCACTTTCCCTTTCAAGTTTCATCAACTCGCTTTACCAAAATCCTGCTTCCAAACACTTCCTGTAAATGGTGTTGGATTGTTTTGTTGCTGTTGATGTTGCTCTTTGTGCTTTCATGAAGAGGGATTATGCGTGATTTGGTTTTGATTTAAGGTACTTTTAATTTTAAGCTTTTGAATTCGTAATCATTATTAGTGAATTTAAGAATGATGTTAGAAAGATTGGGTTTATTTTGGAATTGTCTAATTAGAATGGTTGTGGGATTGTTGAGAAGATTGAGTCAAAATCAATTCTACTAAAAAAACAGTCAAACATATCAAAATCAATTATACAGTGTTTCTAAAAAACAATAGTATTAACTTATTGATTTTTATTTTTAGCTTTAGTCAACTACATTAATTCACCTTTTACATTATTTTCATTGTTTATATTTTTTTTCCCATGCAGATCAGTAAAGGTAAACTGGGTTCCAAATGTATAAAGTTACCGAATACAAGTGTTTCACAAAAACAAAAAAAACTTGTGGTGTCTAATACAAGTGCAAAGACACAGCTTAGTAATGCATACAAACAAACAAACATCTATGGTAAGCTAATAGTAGTTTGAGTATCTAAATGATCTTAAACATGTTTAATGATTAAATGATTTTGTTTTCTGTGTAGAAAACTGACGATTCTTCGAGTCAATTTGGTGTCACAAATTTCACTAGTTTATTGATGACGGGAAGTTGTGTTTGGTGATTCACTTTTTATCAAGAATGATGATTCATTTTCATACTCATATTTATAGTATTAACTTGTGTTTCACAAATTATAGGAACAACTTAATTTGGTTCCCACCGATGCGATTCCTGACAAATATAATTGTGTAATTTTCTTAAACTATCATCGACGTCGAGGTATGTATTAGTGTACGTGCTTCATTGCGTATGTATGATTCATACTAGTAGGTGTTTTAAATCTTGGCAATGGAGTAGCCTCAATGGTGGCTCCATCGCAAGAGCTTTGCAATCATTGAATCTCTCTGATTATACGGAAGCAAACTAGCATGAGGGTTGAATAAAAGACCTATATGATCCAGAACACAGATTATTACAAACACTATTAAAAGACCTTCAGAAAGGTGTGGGCAGATTATTCAACTCCAACATGAAACAGATAGTCGAGAAAGCAGACTATTAAAAGACCTTCAGAGAGAAAGGGTAACCAGGCAGACAATAGTTAGGTTGTTGTTGTTGGGTTGGCAGCGGCCCATTCAACTCCAATAGTGGAATCAATATGGTTGGGGACAGTCTCATCGAGTTTGTGAATATGGTTGGGGAAAGTGAACAAAGCCAAAGCCACCGGCCATGCCAGTGTACGGACAAACAACAACCTTGGCACTGATCACATTACCATATGGCTGGAAAACATTAAGCAAATCAGCGTCGCTTGTTTCGCGGAGGAGGTTGGTTACAAGAACAACATAATTCTTGTTATCAGAGGCAATAGTCATCACCTCAGGCACATAAGGTTTAATGGAGGTACATAAATAATATTCATACTTCCCAAGGACTAAGTCCACACAACTAAAACTGATCTATTTACATACATCTAACATCTTCCCTTAAACTGAACTGCATAAAACATAAAAACAGTCAGTTTACTTCAACAAACAGAAACTTCAACCCATCAATTTTCCAATTCCAAGTAGCTCACACAACTTTTTGAATGCCTCCCTCTTCAATGGTTTTGTCATAATATCTTGTGTATTGCAGTGCACAAGCTCAATTATCTCATCTTTAACAAGATCTCGAAGAAAATGAAATCTAACATTAATATGTTTACCCTTTCCATGCATAACTGGATTTCTTGACAATTTAATTGTAGAGCTATTGTCACAAAGCATGAGGGTACTTCTGTTTTGAGGGTGTCCTAGTATTTCAAGCATTCTCTTGAGCCACACAGTTTGACAAGCACATGAAGCTGCTGCTATGAATTCAGTTTCTGTGGTAGACAAAGTCACTATAGGTTGCTTCTTTGATGACCATGAAACAGCTCCATTTGCAAGCATCAACACATATCCAGAGGTACTCTTTCTATCATCCATATCACCAGCATAATCACTATCACTGCATGCCATTAATTCATGCCGACCATTTCTAATATACTGAACACCAAGCTCCAATGTGCCTCTTCGATACCCCAGGATCTTCTTTGCCACTAACAGATGCATATCTGTTGGTTTTTCCATATATCTACTGATTAAGCATATTGCAAATGTGATGTCGGGCTTGGTTGCAGTTAGATACATTAAGCTCCCCACTATTTGTTTAAATCCAGTTGCATCTACCTTTTCATCACTTCCTTCTTTTGTTAGCCTACATCCTGGAACTATAGGGAACTGAACAGCATTGCAATTTTTCATGTCAATTCTCTCAAGGATATCTTTAGCATACCTTGTCTGATTGATTGATGAATATACCCTTATCATTCTGCACAATTTCCGCACCTAGAAAATTACTCATTTTTCCAAGGTCAGTCATATCAAACTCCTTTTTCATAGAATCCTTGAAAACAGTGTCTGTAACCATTTTTGCATTATCCCTGGTAAAAATCAAGTCATCTACGTATAAGCTCACAATTAGCAAATTACCTTTACCACTAGTTTTGACAAACAATGTGTGCTCAGAGGGACATTTGACAAAGCCTTCCCTTTTAAAGTAAGAGTCTATCTTATTATACCACGCCCTTGGTGATTGTTTTAGTCCATACAACGCCTTCTTTAGTTTGTACAGTTTTCATCTCCTTTCTTCAAGTAACCTTGAGGTTGATCAACAAATATTGTCTCATTTAGCTCACCATGTAGAAATGCACTTTTGACATCAAGTTGGTACACACACCAACCTTTCAGAGTTGCAACTGCTATAATAGTTCAAATAGTGTCCCATCTAGCTACCGGAGCAAACACTTCTCTATAATCAATTCCATATTTTTGGGAATAACCCTTGGCTATTTGTGTAGCCCTATACTTCTTAACTTCTCCTTTCTCATTATATTTGGTCTTAAAAACCCATTTCACTCCTATTTTCTCTACACCTTCAAGAAGGTTTGTTAATTCCCATGTACCGTTTTTCTCTGTGGCTTTCATTTCCATGTCCATAGCTTCTCTCCATTTGTTGCTCTTGACTGCTTCTTCAAAGTACACTGGATCTTGGAATTGAGTGAACATTGCCAAAAATTGGTCTTCATCATATTTTTCTTCTAATGTTGTATCATAATTTTCTAGCCATGCTAGTAGTCTTCTATTTCTCTCTCCAAGTTGAGTTTCTTTTGGTGACTCTTCATAACTGTTAGGTGTTTCAGCTTCATGATTTTGATTTCTTCTCCTTCCTTTGCCTAAACAAATTGTGGTTTCGGTTCAGGCTCCCTGTGGAGCTCTGATACTAGCTGTTAGGTTTAGAGAGATGTAACTGAACTAACTTAATTTATTGATTATTGTTATTTGGTTTTATACACTTGGAAGAGTACTAGTACTAACTACAAATACAAGAGAGACTAATTGGGCCAGAAGCTTTTCAAACTAAACAAGACCCAAACTAAGTAGCTTACAAAGGACTAAGTCTACACAACTAAAACTGATCTATTTACATACATCTAACACATACCTGCATCGACCTATGTATTCTTCAATTCGTTGTTTCCTTTCTTCTCCTGTTACCCACCTCTTACTCGGTACCACGTAAAAGGATGGTCTAGAACAAAGAGGACAGGCTTTCCTCTTCTTCCATGTCGCATGTTCGGAGCTCCTCCAACCGCAGATGCACCGATAACAAAACGGATGGTCACAACACGGAAGTAGTCCAACCAGCTCAACTGTGACAATGTCGCTCAAGCATATACTACATATGTCTCCTCGACTGCACTCATCTCCATCTACAAAAGAAATTAATGAAATAAAAAAATAAGTTAAAACAGTCATAACACTGAAAATTGGTAAATCACCCTATCTTGATCATTGTATTTTCTAAGATCGGTGGCTGCACCAATTAATGCTTACATGAAGCTTTTTGCGCCATCTAATTTGGTTCATGAATATCTTTTCATATGTACTCATTCAATTTAATTCCACGATTAATAGGGTTCATGAAGATGAAGAGTACTTCTTTGTGAAAGGAATGATATGGAAATGGTTTATAAGGCTCGTTGAAGAAGAGGGAAGGTGTAGGAAAAGAGAGTGAAATTTTCTCTAGGTAAAATAACCCACTTTTTTGTGTTTTAATTCATAGATTTGATTTTTTTATTATAAAGAATAGAGTACTGAAATTGATCAAACATTAATTGGTCATTTTTAATTTTTTTACAGGCACTTATCTGTTCTCATGTGAGAAAATACTCGATAGACAATTGATTCTTAGATGGAAGATTATATTTTTTTTATTATATCGTTGGTGTCTTTGAAATAGATAATCATGATTATTTTGGTTTGTTATAACTTGAAAGCAACAAACTTTTATATTTTTAGTTTGAATCAAAATCAAAATGTAATAAAAAAAATGTCGTTCATAATTTTCAAACGTTATCACAATAAAAAGAGCAGAAAGACGGGCACGTGAGTACCCGTTTTCTCTAGGGCTGAGGCGCCTAGCTCTGGGGCACCTAGCGCCCCATGCGGTGCGCCTGGACGCTTCAGTGCGTTTTTTGTGTTGTATACGTGTTGTTGTTTTTGTTGGATTCAAAGAAATGTTAATGATTTTGAGTTATTTGATTATGATTATGACTATTATAATTATGATTTTAATTGCTGTTATTATTATTGGATTCGAAGAAATGTGAATGTTTTTGAGATATTTGGATTATTATATCTAGTTTGTTATATTTTTTAATATTTGAATTCACTCTCATCATTATCTTTTTTAAATGATTAGGGAAAAAATTGGACATATAAAATTTTTTAGATTTTGTTTTAATAATTGAATTTACCCTTATTTATTTTTACAAGTGTTATTTGCATTGAAAGTTGAGGATAATTTTGGAAGGAAAAAAAGCCAACTCGAAAGAGCTAAAAGAGCTATTTTATTTATATATAGTATATATTTTATTTGAGATAGTAATGGGGTGGCTTTAATTTTATTTTTATTAAATAAATATACATGTGGCATCTGACTCAGCTAAGTCAGTTGTCATATATGTTGATTTGGTCAAAATTGTGGGAGGGGGCCACTTTTGCAAAATTGGGTAAAGTTAGGGGTTAAATTATCTACTTTTTTATGAGGGGGAAAAATCACAACATCTCGAAACATGGAGGGAGAAAATTGCATTTAAGCCTTTAGTTTTTTTATTGAAGAAAATGTAAGGAAGATGTAGAAAGAGGCATAATTCAATTTGGGTTTTTTTTGTTAAAGAAAGGGAGAAGAAAAATTTGTGTTTTTTTAGTAAATGAAAGAGGGAAAATGATGAAATTTTTTGGGTTTTTGATCGAAGAAAGGCGGAAAAATATTAAGAAATTATGAATCGTTTTGTATTTATAATGTATAAAATATTTACTCTCACACGACATGTATGACTCAAAGAGTTATACTTAATACATGAAAAAAAAAGAGAGGGAGATGTGTATTCATTGTAAAATATATTGGTAGTTGTTTTTGATGTAGTTGGTGTTGTTTTTGTGATTAAAATGCATGACTTCCAAAGTCATATGTAATACATGAAGAATGAATGTTTTCATCTCAAGATAGGGTGTTATTAGCAGGGGCAAAACACAATGATGGTTACTAAGAGAGAATTGAAAGGGTGTGCGTTGTGTTTGTGTGGAAGAAATTTGTAAAAGAGAAAGACAGAAGGGTGAAGATGATGAAGAAAAGTGGATT
>Ga0315915_1008037_pt1 | contig 12420 bp, 9 predicted proteins | sample MpolbnodulesMG_FD_207738 | JGI IMG/M metagenome (GOLD analysis project Ga0315915, IMG submission 207738) | Medicago polymorpha root nodule microbial communities from Los Angeles, California, United States - branched nodules | ecosystem: Host-associated > Plants > Roots > Nodule | place: USA... | reverse complement strand
GAGTTTGTTTTGGATAGGTCCTTTAAGTTTATAAGGTTTCAGATAGGTCCTTTAAGTTTCGAGTTTGTTTCAGATAGGTCCTTTAACTTTGGCTTAACGGAGGTTGATAGGAAGGACATATCTGAAACAAACTCGAAACTTAAAGGACCTATCTGAAACCTTATAAACTTAAAGGACCTATCCGAAACAAACTCGAAACTTAAAGGACCTATCTGAAACCTTAGAAAGTTAAAGGATCTATCTGAAACAAACATGAAACTTAAAGGACCCGGGGAGGTATTTGGCCTTATATATAAGAGTAAATTACACTCCCCTCCCCTCAATGATGCTTGAATTACACACTTTTTCCTCTTATGTTAAAATATACACTCTTCTCTCTTGAAAAGAAAAATTTATACTCTCCTCCCCTATAAGATGTTTGAATTACAACCTCCTCCCTTAATAATTAAATATGCACTACATTTTAATATATTTTAGGTTTGGTACCACATGCATAGGTTTGGTACCACGTGCATATACGGTCGAGTCTAGGAGCATTGCATACATTATTGTGTTCGGTTGATGAATTGTTAATTCTTTAATTGATGATTGATTTTGTTTAAGTGATACTTGTTGTTCATTGTGATTTATTAAATGATGTCAATGTTGATTATCTAATAATGGGAAGTTGATTATCTAATGAGGTGAAAATATAATTATCTAACGAGGTGAATAATCTATATATGAATATATGATTGACGATGTTTATGTGTTTTATATCTTGTTTCTATTGATTATGGTTATGCGATTATTGTATCGAATATATTCTCACCCTCTAGTTGCGGGTTGGGTGTCTACGCCCTTGTGGTGTAGATTTGTAGGAAGAAGATCTTAGTAGTAGCAAGTCTCTGAGGATGGCTTTGAATCCTACTTGTTTAGTTGTCGTTTTAGGAATCTTTATCTAGTCGATGCTCTGAACTGTGACATCAGGGATTGGGAGATTTACCATTATTTTCATACTTTGGTACTTCTTTAAAGTATATAGTTCAGATGAATATTAAGATATGATAGAGAAAAAGAAAATGGAAAAAATAAAAAAGTAAGTTACAACTTAGATAATCTATTCAATACAATACAGTACAAATACTGCTACAATACGCAGATTTCATACTTAGACGATGCTAGCCTTGATTTCATGTATTTAGGATATAATATATCCAATATAATATTTCCGATAGTATAATCGAATTTCAGATAAGATAGTCAATAAATTCAACCAATAGAAAGTTTGAGGCAATTGATTGCAAAACTTGAAACCATGGTTGTCGAATTCGCGATTTTCACCAAAGATCGTTTGGGTTTTAAAAAAGCGCAGATCGCAAGACCCCACCAAATAGACAAAATTATAGGAATAACCAAGGAAGATAACCTTACCATAATTTTATTTGTTAATTTAATCATAAAGATGAGAGTTTGACCTAAACATAAATTATAGAATTTTTTTTATCAGCTCCCACCACGGAATGATTGTAAAGAAGGGAATAAATAAAAAAATACCTTGAAACCAAAAAATAAATTCTCTATTTAGATGAAAACTATTAAGATGATTACTTTATGATATCACTTTTCTCTATTTAGCTACATGTTTCATCCGGTTCAAATTTTAATTGGTTAGAAATTCACAAAAAAAATATGTGAAAACAGGAAAGGTATTTTGATTTTTAACATTAGAAAAGTTGTTCGACACCATATTTTACATTGTCTTCGAATTAGACTGACCACTCATTTTTCAGAAAAAGATATTGGTACACAGATTTTTACTTCAACGCCGTATCAAATACGGCCGGTTACAATATTTTAAGATTTCCCCCCAACCTCGCTGACTAAATTGATTGCTGGAGACCACGAATAATGTACGGTGTCATGAGGGGAGATGTCAAAACAATCCAATAATGTTGTTGTAACATGAAAATACATGGAATGTGTTTTGAACACCGTCATTTATTTATATTTTATACCTTCTGTGAAATTACAAACAACATTCCTGCAGCTGTTGAATCCATCAGTCATGATCCTTGCTCTTCTTAGTGATTCAAGTATTCCTTTGCTGCATATTATTATAGAGAATTGTCAATTTACTACTACCTAAAGAGCCATCTTTTTATGACTTGGATCAGACATTTGGAAAGGTGCAAGAGAAATTTTGATTTCTAGCTATGTAACATTGAAACTTCAAATCAAATGTGCGTCTGGCGTCTGACATGTGTCAATATGGGACACTAACACAATACTCACACATGTGGTTACATTCAATCACTTTTATTTTCTTAAATAATTACAAGTTAAACATGTGTGAGTGTCGGTATTATGTTCGGAGTAGTATGTGTCGGTGTTTCATAGATTTCTAATGTTTGAATACAACCCTACAGAAAATGGAAGTTAACCGAATGAAAATTTTGACTTTGACATTTAGCAAATTAGTCTTTAGGATGATTACCTCTCCCTAACAAATTGGTCATAAGAAATATCTCCAGGTTTGGGTGGATTGATCATTAGTCCCATCCCATCTGTAGAACATAGGTAAAAACGAGAAAGGGTGAGGAAAAAGAGAACAAGTCACAATAAACTATCCAACAGAAAAGCACAAGTGCTAACTCACAAATATTTATGCTGGAACATTTGGACTAAGTGATATTGATGCAACTTTATAGATCTCATCGACTGTCTGCAAAAGAAAATTAGGATAAAAGGAAAACATCAGCAGTGTAGCTACAACAAAAATTGAAGGTCAGACAATGTGCTTAAACACTTGCATGTTAAGTCAGATGGTCCTATATATTTAGACAACAGGCAATGAGTGCAAAAACCTATTTTACCATAGCAAAAATATTCAGTTCGTCAAATTACATGCGCCATGTACTGTTTCATGATGTCTCAGCTCAGTGGAAAGAGTTAAACTTTGAACCTGAAGGGATGGAGTTCAAATTCCTTAAGGGACAGTTGTAAAACGATCATTGGTTTCATTTTAATTAATAATAATTTCTCTGTTTCCCAATTTAATTTTAAAAAAAATATGGGGGCATTACATGAAATTGTGTCTTCCTATTGATTACATCTTATATGTTCGACAGTTTATCTACCACTTCATGCCGTGACTTGAGCTTCTCAATGATATAAGAAAAACAAGCTGAGTGAAAAGAAACAAGCTGGACTTCCTTGCTTAAAGGTGGCTCCATATCCATCAAAACCTTTTTGTGCAAAGAAAATTACAGTATTAATAAAATGATAAGTAATAAGAAATGTTTATGATCTTCATTTTCTTAATTTTCCTGCAAGTTCTCATCAAATCAAATTTCTACTTGTTCCTTCGTGATGAGGCATCAAGGAACATCTAATTGCATATGTATAACTTGCGCGTTCCCACATGTTCTTTAGATAGTTGGTCATATCTCAAGTTCATAATAATTTGAAGTGGTTTAGTGTTTTTTTTTTGGTAGTGTGAAGTGGTTTAGTGTTTGATTTGATTAAAAACATTAAAACAATAATTTGTATTTTTTTATCGGTGAAAAGTCATTTTTTATTAAGTAGTGCCGTCGTTAGAAATTCACTTTTTAATGTGAATAAGTGGTGTGCAAGGTTCGAACTTCAACTTGTAATATCCTACTAAATTAAGCTCACGGGGACGGTGAAAAATATCATCTTTTCACTAATTGACTAGTGGATAATCTAACCAAAGTTAAGTTCGAACAATGAGAAAAGTATATATAACCTGATTAATTAGTTGGTTTGCTAATTGTTGTAATAAATTGGAGACTAGATTGTCTTCGTATAAAAATGCTATGAATTAATTTGTGTTTTTTTAATTTTGTAAACAAATAAATTGGACCCTGAAAAAATTGAATTAGATTGCTCAAAACGAAATATTCAATCATTAAATAATGGGTTAATTAAGTAGATAGTCCCTATAAATAATTTTTTGACAAGAGTCCCTATAAATATTTATAATTTTGTTTTTAGTCCCTACAAATAAATATCACTTTTTTTAGTCTTTGTAACAATTTTCTTAAGCCTTTTATAATAGAAGGAAATGGAATTACGGTGGATCTCGGCCGGAATACATGGGTTATTGGCCAATAAAAACATTTCGCTGTGAATTCGTGAGGACATTTTTTGTTAGAAATATCATTTCTCTTTATTTTGTAGGGATTAAAAACGAAATTCTCAATATTTCAAAGGAATATTTACATAATTAACCCATAAATAATTGTCCCATTGTTCTTAACAAAAAGCCGCAACCTAGTATCCCTGACAAGGCGTTAGTTGAGGCATGCGTGCGTATGCAAGTGTTTCATGAACAAGCTATGTTTCTCTGTAATAACAGATACTCTTCTGCTCAAAAAATGCAGAATCACAACCTCACTACAAGAAGCGCGTCAACTCCACGCCCTTCTCTTAACCACCACCAACGCCTCTGGCTCCAAATCTGCGTTTTTATTCAACAACATCATCTCAATGTATTCATGTTGTGGTTCACTCAAAGATGCTCACCAAGTGTTCGATAAAATGCCTCAAAGAACTCATGTTTCTTACAATGCACTTCTTGCAGCATATTCTCGTGTATCGGAACAACATTGTGTTTATGCCTTTAACTTGTATACCCAGATGGAAAATGTGGGTCTTAGGCCTACCAACATGACTTTTACTAGCTTACTGCAAGCAGCTTCATTGCATGGAGATTTGTTGATTGGGTTGTTACTTCATGCTAAGAGTTTGAAATTTGGTTTTTTGAATGATATTTGTGTGCAAACTAGTTTGCTTAATATGTACTCAAATTGCAAGGATTTGAGTTCGGCTGAATCGGTTTTTTGTGATATGAATGAAAGGGATGATGTTGCTTGGAATTCTTTGATTGTAGGATATTTGAAGAATGATAAAATTGAGAAAGGTGTTTATCTATTTATTGAAATGATGTGGGTTGGTTTTACGCCGACTGTATACACGTTTTGTATGACTTTGAATGCATGTAGTCGTTTGAAAGATTATTTTTCCGGGAGATTGATTCATGCACGGGTAATTGTCGGGAATGTGTCGCCGGATTTACATCTGCAGAATGCACTTGTTGACATGTACTGCAATGCTGGTGATACACGAACAGCGTATATGATTTTTAGTAGGATGGAAAAATGGGATTTAGTTTCTTGGAATTCTATGATTGCTGGGTATTTTGAGAATGAGGATGGAGAGAAGGCAATGAATTTGTTTGTCCAGTTGAAGGCATTGTGCTTTCCTAAACCAGATGACTATACTTATGCTGGCATTATATCTGCAACCGGTGCTTTCCCGTGTTTCAGTTGTGGAAAACCTCTTCATGCTCAGGTTATTAAAGCAGGATTCGATAGAAGTGTGTTTGTGGGAAGCACTCTAGTATCGATGTATTTCAAAAATCAAGAAACTGAAGCTGCTCTGCGTGTATTTTGTTCAATCCCGGGAAAGGATGCTATTCTCTGGACTGAAATGATAACTGGTTATTCCAAAATGGCTGATGGAATGGGTGCAATTAGATGCTTTTCTGAAATGCATCATGAAGCTCATGAGATTGATGAATATGTTCTCAGTGGAGTTTTGAGTGTTTGTGCCGATCTTGCAATTTTAAGACAAGGTGAAATAATTCATTGTTATGCTTACAAATTGGGTTATGATGTTGAAATGTCTGTTTCTGGAAGTCTAATCGATATGTATGCCAAAAATGGTAACCTTGAAGCTGCTTATTTGGTATTTTCTCAAGTTTCCCACCCAGATTTGAAGTGTTGGAACTCAATGCTTGGAGGATTTAGTCACCATGGAATGGTGGATGACGCATTGAAACTTTTTGAGGAGATCATTAAACAAGGTCTAGTTCCAGATCAAGTGACTTTCTTGTCTCTTTTGTCTGCATGCAGCCACAGTAGATTGGTTGAGCAAGGAAAGTTACTATGGAATTACATGAGCAGCATTGGTTTGGTTCCTGGGCCTAAGCACTACTCTTGCATGGTAACTTTGTTGAGTCGCGCGGCATTATTGGAAGAAGCAGAAGAAATTATATACAAATCACCTTATCTTGAGGAAAATGTTGAATTATGGAGAACTTTGCTAAGTGCTTGTGTTATAAATAACAATTTGAAAGTGGGAGTCCGTGTGGCAGAGGAAGTTTTGAGATTGAATGCAGAAGATGGTCCAACACTTGTTTTGCTTTCCAATCTTTATGCTGCTGCAGGGAGGTGGGATGAAGTTGCTGAAATAAGAAGAAATATGGAAGGATTGATAATGGAGAAAGAACCTGGGTTAAGTTGGATCGAGGCCAAGAATGACATTCATGTGTTCTGTTCTGGAGATCAATCACACCCTAAGGTTGATCAGGTGCAGGCTGAATTGCACAGGCTTAAAGGAAATATGATTAGAACAGAGAACGATGACAGTGAGGTACCAAATGCATGCTATATGGGTTACAGAAGATAAGCCTATGCTATAGAGGTGGAATTTCATTAGAAAGCAAATGTATATAAAGGGATCCTTTCAACCAAAAAATAAAGTATATAAAGGGACTGAAGTTTTAGAGGTTAAGGGTAGTTTTCCCTGATTTTTCACTTATATAATTTCGATTTTCCTTATGTCGAATTGGCCGCTATAGACAACAAACATAAATCTTCTTAGTTCTTGCACAACTTTCCTCTCTCAACACATTTCTATTAGCTGTATTCGGCCACAAACTAAATTATTTTTAGGTGTTACAAAAAGGAGAATATTTCTCAGTTCTCAACCAAGTTAACATACGCTGTCTTGAGCCAATGCCTTTAAGTTTAAATATATATTTAAATCAAATGAAGGGATCCAGATGTAACCGAATCAAATTGAATTAGATTTTTGTGTTAAAGCAATCCAAGTCAAACCCACAAACTTCCCTATTTTCTTCTTTTTGATGGAAACTCTCCTGCCATATACTACTACTTTCATATAAGAAATCCGATACTTGCCTATTTTTTTTTTTAAGAGGTATGACAAGTTTTGAGCTTATATATGTTGATACGAAAATGGTAGTCTTTTGCGAGGTATGGCCACTTCCTGCGGATGGGGTGGGTTGTGTCTTTTGTGACAGACCGGCTGAGTCGGCGGCCCACTTGTTTCTTTCTTACCCTTATTTCTTTCCTGTGTGGTACCAGGTGACTAGGTAGTTAGGTTGGGAGTTTGTGATGCCCATGGGGTTAGCCCAGCAGTTTCAGGCCTTTACGGGTTTAGGAGGGGGGAGGAGAGTTAGGCCAGGTTTACTTCTTGTTTGGCATGCTGTTATTTGGACCATTTGGGTGTCTCATAACGATCTTATCTTTGCTGGTAGCTTACTCCGTGAGGAGCCTGTCGTAGACAAAGTTAAACTCTTAGCTTGGAAGTGGTTTCGGGCTAAGTGTCCTGCTAGTTCCTATTCTCTCCATGAGTGGGAGCTGCAGCTCGTCCTGTGTTTGACTTGGTAGGGTTTTGTGGTGGTTTGGTTTGCCTGGGGTTGCTTGCAGGGTTGGGTGAAGTTGTATCTCCCCTTCCTTCCCGGGGAGGCCTTCTGGTTATTTCTGTTGTTTTTTGTTTTCTGCAAGTGTTTGTCGGGTTCCCTGATGCTTTTGGCTCTCACATTCTTAGAGTTTTATTTTCTTTTTGGTGTTTTTGGACTTTTTTAGGGTCATGTGGGTGTGCCTCGAGCCCCGCCTGTGGGGTTCGGGGGGTTTTTGTCCTTTGTGGAGGTTTCTTGGAGTATCGCTTGGCGGCTCTAGCTGTATATTATGTACTCTTTATCTTTTATATTTGTCATTCAAAAAAAACGAAAATGGTAGTCAAAATCTCGATTTTAATCCTAAGAACTTACTTCCTCCAGTCATATTTATAAGCAAAAAACAATAGTTTAGATTCATCCAATAATCAATATATCTAATCCATAAATGTGAACGAATACATTAATTATTCAATGTACTTAAAAAGTTATTTTTTGCTTATAAATGTGACCGAAGGGAGTACATTTTTCCAATTATATTTGCCCTCAGCGATTATGAGTATATGCAAAATTTTAATTAATTTGGTGGAATTATGTATAATAAAGTTTGACCAACAATTAATCAACTTACTATATATAAAAAAAAATAATAATCACCCATTAATCGTACCCTAATTCTCTTCCACAAATTGTCACTGTGGACCTCATTAAACATTTTAAGTCACTCACATGGTTAAGTGATTTACACTTGAGTTCAAAACTGAGCTGCAGCTACATCGTTAACAATGCCTCCTCTGCGAAAGCGAAGTAGTCGAAAAATAGCTGACAATCCTCCTCAATCTGAAATCCCAATGGAAAATCACAAACACGAGAAGTCTGAATACGAGCTCGCAAGAGAAGAAAGAATCCGAGAAAATCGTGAAAGAATGGGAAAATTGGGTATTTTTGACATTTCAGATTCCCTCAAGCTCAAACGTACTAATCCATCTTCACGTCCAGCCGCATCCAAGAATCCCAAATCTCTCAACCCATCTCGCCGATCTACAAGGTTCTTCCATTTTCACCCTCAAAATTCAATCTTTCATTATATCTACCATAATCCAACAATTCATTTTTTTTCTTTGGTTTTCAGGCTGCAGAACGTTTCTCCGGTTCATTACACTGAAGAAGCAATTAACAAGAGAATTTACTGGAAAAAGAGGGTGAAGAAAACTCGTCCCAAATTACTGCCAGACAGCAGCTACACGTGGTGGAAATACGGTCGTAAACAGCTCAAGGGCTCAATAAGGTATGTAGTATGTATTTTGCACACTTCAAGACTGTTTGGTAAGACACCTCTATTAGCTTATAGCTTATAAGCTCGTTTGACGAAAAAGACTCTGTTTGGTAACACTTTTTCACCACGAGCTTATAAACTATTTTTCATGATTTCTTTTTTGTTTTACTCAGATATTATTCCAAGTGTAGCATGGTGAATTGCCCAGCGAGGAAATACGAGGATCGTGCACGAGATTATCCAACGGTGGTCATCGTAACGTACAATAGGGAGCACACACACCCAAGTTTTTGAAGAGACATATTTTCTGAAGGAGTTTTTTTAAGAGACATGGGTGGCACTGAGGGAAGAAAAATTAGCTGAGATGATACATCATTTTTTGTGTTCAATCCTGTATCAAATGTATTTGTACCATTAGCATTTCTATTTTCCTGTTGGGTAGATAATAGCTTCTTTTGTTAAATTGATTATACAGATATCATGGTTATAAAAAGTGTGATAACAAAGAAGTTGGAAGACACTTATGTGTTATTTGTTGTTATATGTTCCTAGGTCTAACTTCTTAAGTAGTTATAATTAGCCCATAATTATCCCATGCCTCAATTGATGTTTAACCATATCTCTTGTTTGAAAAATTACATTAATTTTTCTATTTTATAGTATAGTTATATACTAGTATCATAATATATGAACCCGTTTGATATTAAGGAATAAGGTAATAGGATAAACAAATTACATTTAGTTACTGTTCAAACCGAATTATACCAATTTTAAAGGATAATTGCACTACTGCACGAGAAAAATGTAAACATACAAATACTGATTATTTTTAACTTACAAATACTAGGAATCAAATTAGTTGTTCAGTAAGTTTGAGATTTGCAGAATATGAGCTCTATATCATATCGTATGTGTGGCGTCGACTACAAGTTTAATTACCATTCCAAAAAATAAAATTAAAGGCCACTTATCCACATTGAAATGTATAACCTGTATAAGTAAACCGGAGCCATACAACTGACTAGGATCTGATATCTCTTACAACAATGAATGATGGTTCAGTGCTCAAGCAAACCAAGAAAGAAAATATAGCTACAATGTGTCATGAAATAAGCTAGACAAGCTACAATTCAAGAAATTTTATCATTCAAAATCACCTAACCTAAACAAATGTTAAATGAATCCGTTCAACAGTAACCAACTGGAAATGCCTAATGGAAGAACTGACAACGAACTGAAACAAGCTAGAATCCAGATGCCAATATGCACGGCTAGTGCCCTCAATGCAGCGTCTACATTCCACGATATCAATCGGATAATAGCAAAAGTCATTTTAAGACCATCTAACAAGGAAATACCAATATTTCAAGTGCTACATTCATATGTGTTTGGTAGCAGAAAAGGATCCCATCAACTTCATGATTTCAGAAGATTGCTTCTATTAGCGCCGAGCAGTTCTAGATTTCGACCGTGGATTTTTCTGCAATGACATCATAGAAAAGAAGACTTAGAGGGTGCAACCTAACAAACCATTAAAGAATCACAAAACCAGCAGATCAAAATCAAGGTTAACATGACACAATACACTAGGATAATTTTTTAACTACTAACAGAAATAGTCTATTTAGTCAACCAGAGAGGCTAAGTTTACTTACAGCCCCAAAGCTTGCTCCTGATCCTGTCGCGGCACCTGTATAAGAAAAAGTGGTCAATATGGTCTGAAGATAACATTAAGAAAGATGAATTACATCCCAACCACCGTCCTTTTTCTTGTCAAAAAAAAAAAACAAGAGGGAGGGAGACATTAGTTTTCAATTTCTTTTTTATCTCTTGCAGTCAATTTCAAGAATGATGGTCCCCAAGTTTCACATTTTGTATGCATGAGATATAACCAACTTAAAAGATATAACAAATGAATAGATTACTTCAATATTAGATGCGTCTTTCTCTAGATATGATGCATAAGTTAATTATTTTTACTCCCCCGTCCCGTCCCTAATTATAAGACCCTTTTGGAGATTTCACTTGTCCCTAAATGTGAACCCTTTACAAACTTCTAGATGCATTTATTACTCTATTTCCAAATATATCCCTTAATACTACCAATTTGTCTTAGAAAGTGAAAGTCAAATTAAACATATTCATAAAAAAGGGTAATTTAGTAATATGCGTAAACTTTTCTAATTTACACATAAAACATAGACATTAATCTAGAAACTTTTCTTAATATATGAGTGAAATGTATCGTAGGGTTTTATAAATAGGGACGGAGGGAGTACAATACTAATTTTCCCCTAAAAGTGACGAGAATCCATTTGCTTAGCAGGAGCACTGAACATTCACCTTATCAAATTCCTAATAATTACTTGCCAGAATATTTCCAAAAATCCACAAAATCCCAATCTTGCAGGTTAACCCGTTATTCTTTTCATTTGAACCACTCTTGTCCCCAAATATTCTTTAGGAGCCCTAACTTCCCTTAACTTCTTCCTTTAGGTATCCATAGAAAACCTAATTTTGTTCTTTTAAGTCCTATATCTTCTGTTGTGCTGCATTAGCCTTGATTTTCAAAACAAATATCCATCTATAACAGCTATGTATTTTGTTAACACTTTGAAGTTTGAACATAAGATAACTAAGAAAAAGTACCTAAGAAAGTACCTGAAACATAGGGAGATGGAAAGACTGAAGTTGCAGCCGGAGTTGAGTTAAACAATGGTGTACTATTACCGAACAGAGAGGGAGTTGATGTTGCACCAGGTAAGGATGATGAGGCAGAACCAAAAAGTGAGCCTTGAGGCGTAGCACTAGATGGTGCAGGCCATGAGGTTCCTTGAGCAGGAGTTGTTGGTGTTCCAAACAAAGATGGGGCTGAAGACGGTGTGTTAAAAAGAGAAGAACCACTTCCTATTGACAAAGATGAAGTTGTTGCAGCGGTCTGTTGGGAAACCAATGCTCCTTGAGTTCCTGAACTGGAAAACAACCCAGCAACTTGAGTTGAGGGTTGTGAATTTGCAGGTAAATGCAATGTTGGGTGAACTCTTTTTGATGCTGCTTCTTGTCTTGCAGTTTCTCGCCGATCAGCCTCAAGAAATGGATCATTCACCTCGCCTCGGCAGCGCTGATCAGCTAGGTATGCTGTTTTCATGGATTCCATGTACTGGTGAATGCTCTCCACCTGAATAAGCATTATTCAATAACAGGTTATTATTACCATAAATTAGAATTGGTAAAGATTTTGGACCATGATTTTATATCTGCGCTTGAAATTTTTGAACAAGAGGACAACCACGTGTTATCATCTCTAATACACCTGATTTTTGTTCTTGTTTGTTACAAAAAACAAGAAATGAAAGATGGTGCAAGGTATAGCATTTTCATAGGAATTGCCATTTTACAGATAAAACAATGAAGACTGGCTTCTTACAAGAACAAAAAGAATGGAAATTCAGAAAGAAATATAAGAAAAGCAATAAAACAATGAAGACTAGCTCCTCCAAGAACGGACACTAAGGAAAATAAAGAAGGAAATATCAGAAAAGCAATGTTTTCTCTGCCCTGTGGCATTAGCCACCCTATGATCAAACAATTATCTGATCCTCCCATTTCTCCAAGCTCCCCCATGAAATCCCCCCTCTCCCTATGGGCCCCACAT
>Ga0315915_1008036_pt1 | contig 12421 bp, 9 predicted proteins | sample MpolbnodulesMG_FD_207738 | JGI IMG/M metagenome (GOLD analysis project Ga0315915, IMG submission 207738) | Medicago polymorpha root nodule microbial communities from Los Angeles, California, United States - branched nodules | ecosystem: Host-associated > Plants > Roots > Nodule | place: USA... | reverse complement strand
GTGGTGACTTTATATATATTCAGAGACACCTAAGTGGGGACCCAAAGTTCATGCGGGAGCAATTCAGCAAGCACAGAAAGCCAGAGTTCAGCGAAAACAGTTCATTGCGTTTCGAAGTACAAGTGGAAGGGTGCAAGATAAGGAAGTGTGGATGGCGTATGTTGCGCAAGGAAGATTATCTTGAAGACTTGCAAATGCTGAATAGTAGTCGACTTGTTGTAGCACATTCCGATTCTGGGCATTCAGCTGGTATGAACAAATCATCTGAGGATGGATCCAAGGTGAAGGAAACTACTGCTTTGGATGTGCAGAACATAGAAAGGTCCATCGAGAACTTCTCTTTGGTAAGTCCACTTCTAGTAATTGCATGAAATACCTAAAAAATTTACCGATATTCTCAATGCAACTTAATTTATCCAAATTCATTTTACACATTTTTTTTTTCACTCTACATCATTTATTCCATCTCACATTGTTTTCAGAACATATAATGGCAACTTTTTTCTTTTCTAGTTAATTCGAAAGTGTTATGCTCATGAGAGGACATCATATATATACTCCATCCGGACTCCATTATAAGCAAAAATAACTAATTACACATAGATTAAGAAAAATGGTTAACCTCGTTTAATTTTCTTCATGTAATTAAAAAAATAATTGCATTTCCTAAACTAGTCTTTATTTTCATTTAATTTTGTACGTATTTGTTTTGTTGAACGGTATTTTGAGAATAATAGCATTAAATAGGGTGAAGTTAGTTGGATTTTCTTTATAATTTGGCTCATTGAATATAACTACTTTTTTGCTTATATTTGAGTCCAGAGTAGGAATTTCAAATGGTCAAGATGACAACAGTCGATATCAACATCCAATAAAAAAAATTAAGCTTCATATTGTAGATTTGGGAGTATTATATTAAGAATGGAGAAGTTAAAATGAAAAACTAAGGTGGCGACTATAATTGGAAAGACAATAGTTTAACCTATGATAGTTTAAGCATGTGATCATAAGAACGTAAAAACTTTTGTGAGAAGGATCGACAATACTATGAAATAATTCAATAGCTAGAGAATAAAAGGGACCAAAAAGAACCAATGCAGACCAAATTATTTTTAATGTTTTAGATTTACTTAATCTGTCATTAAACATGATTTATAAATGATCATCATACTGTCATGTGACTCCAAATACATATCAAATTTCACATACTGAAAAAAACCTTAGCTGTTGTTGTTATGGTCAAGCAAACAGCTAAAATGAAAAATATATAACCTATTTAGATTCCATTACAAAAAACCCATTGAGATTATAATGTCCTAATTCTAACTATAGTATATTCAAAATATAGACTACAAGGATTTAAATGCTTATTTTTTTCGATTTGTTGGTCTATGCTCAGGGTACCTTTTTTGTTTTTTTTTTTTTTAAAACTAGGAGAGAAGCAAGAAGCCACTCCGCAATATATATTAACCAAAAAAGATTGTTACAAAAAAGAGAAGGGGGACTATACCAAAAACCTTCTCAAGAGTGATTAAACCTAAAATTAGGCCACCCCAACCTATTTTTAACATAATCACTCCTTACTTGTAAAGGCAAAAGAGTAATAATATACAAAAGTGTTCAAAGATAAACCAATATTGGCAAGAGCATCTGCACAAGCATTGCCTTCCCTAAAGACGTGTGAAACAAGAAAGTTCATGTTAGATGTTATCCTAAGACAATTACACCATCTGTTCCTAAGTTGCCAAGGAACTATGCCTTGATTCCTAAAAGCCTGAACCACTAACATAGAGTCAGTTTCCAGCCAGAAGTTACTCCAATTCTTTGAACTAGCAAATTCAATAGATCTCATAGCACCACTAAGTTCAGAAAATAGAGAGTTACCATAATTCAAACCTTCAGCAAAGCATCCCAAAAATTGACCAAGGTTGTTTCTAAAAATTGCACCACAGGCAGCCTTACCAGAAGCAAAGGCACCATCACAGTTACCTTTTATCCAACCCGGAATTGGAGGACAGCAAAAAACCTCTTTCAATATAAGCATCTTTGGAGGATGAATGGATGCATTGAAAGCCTTTAAGATTATGAATTCCTTAATATCAGAACTGGCTGACAGGTTAGATTTGCTAGCAGACAAAGAAACATTAACAGTTATCTGAGAAATAGCACTTTTCCAGTGAATCTTCCTATTATGGAATCTATAGTTGTTTCTAGCATTCCAAATAGCATTAAAAATATTAATAATAGCAGATGTAATAGTTAATCTACATTGAGGAGACCAACCTCTTTCACTCAAACTCCAAATGTCCTCCAAAGTAGAAAAATGAAGAGATTGATTGAGCATAGAAGCGAGCCTGCCCCAGAGATGAATTGCATAGGAGCAATCAAAAAATAAGTGAAAAGTGGATTCTTCAGAAGCCATGCAAAGACTGCAGACAGATGGTAGAGCACAACCTCTTTCTTTTAATTTCTCATCAACAGGGATTTTGTACCTAAAATAGATGATGACCTCAAAAGTGGGTCTTATTAAATGTAATGACTAAAACTCTAAAACAGACAATGTTCATGCTTCATGTAGCTCTTAAATTATGAAGAAAACTTATTTTTGGTCCCAAATGTTTATTTATACACATTTATTTTCGGTGACAACGTTCATGCGTCATGTATTTCTTATGTTGAAAAATAAAGGACATTCAATCTCTAGGCATTTTTCATAAAAAAGGTAAAATTACTCTTACTATTTGTTCGGTTCGACGTTATTGAACTTTAATTGCATATCAATCTCAACCTGTTTACTACAACTGTTCTTATCTCTCAGGGGAAAATGCTTCACAATATTAGACAAGGACTTGGTGTAAGTGTGCTAGCTTTGATATCAATGATGGTTGGGGCTACAATATTCCATTCGCCTGTGAATGGTTTGCGCTTCAAAAAGTCCGCCGCAACAAATGAGACCGTAACTAATAAACTATTAAAATCACATTGGGTTTCCTCCGATGATAGTGTACTTAAGGTCAACATGCCGCAATTGCAAGACAATCCTCGTAACAGAAAAGTGAGCCAGAGGTTGTCATTTCCAATTTACCAGCCACCAAGGAGGTTGATTTTCTCTCAGAGCCACTCTTGTTTAACTTAACTAGATGAGAAACATTCTTCTTTTTGACAATTTGTACTTTTTTTGTAGTTTATATTTCATTTTTTTCCCTTCATTCTAACAAGGATTTGTAATAAATCTTATTTTATCATTATTTCCTTTCTAAAAACATAATTTTGACATGAACTTCACAATAGTTAAAATTACCAAAATTTTAAGAATGGAACAAAAAGGAAAGAAATTCAGAACAATACAAATGTATTGATGTTAATGTGATTGATATGATATTTACGCCATAAGATGAGATGCAAAAGACTAATACCAACCCTATTAAGTGCATATTGGATCAAGAAACTGATGACTCCATTTATGAGAGATGGACAAAGATGAGATTGGTGGGATCTCTGCTTGAATATAATTTCAACCATGGGTCCCACTAACCTCATATTTGTGTCTATCTCTCTACAAATGGACTCCTCTATTTCGTTTGGAAATGAAGATGATCCCAACACATTTGTAATTGTGTATGTAATTCACTTGCCCTGTCTAATCTAAAGCTACTAAATTACTTGAGATAACGTCTGTTGGGAACATGGCTTGGGATACAAGAAAAGAACCTATCACTGTATTTCTAAATGAGTCTTAAACAATTGATGCATATTTCAATTAGAAGCAATATAATTAAGGTGGTGATGGTATTTTAAAGTAGAAATATGGTGGCCATATATTTTTTTTTATGTGAAAGAAATATAACTTTTAAAACTGAAAGGAGGTATTATTAGAAGATGTGTTTCTTTTTGACAGACTAGAAGATGTGTTCTGAACTTGACAACTCAATAGATTTTATGTTGCTTATAGATGTTATTTCATGTCTTTGTTCCATTACTTACAAGGGTGAACTAAATTAGTCACATGTCAACTAAAATGGGGTGGTCCCAGTGATAAACAGCTTGGTTAACTTAAGCATGTGATCACAAATGCCAATATCTAGTTTGGCTAAACTCAGGAATCTCTATGTACTTTTAAATATGTCTATTATTATTCTAATGTCAATTATTATTTCTTGTCAAGTTTTTACTAGACCAAGGATTTTTATAGATATATTAATTATAACAAGGAGTGACTGAAAAACTACTCCCAGCGTGGAAAACTCTTAAAACATATTCACCTCTCGAGACATTGATCCATTCTGAAGCTGAAAATCATCTTTAGAGTGATATTAGTGACCACTATTGCTTTCTCTGCAAAGGTTGGGTCTCTGCAACTTCAATCTTTTGAACCTGATCTGTATAACTTTTTGAATAACTAGGCCTTATTGTTTTTACTTTCAGGTGCTTCAATCTTATAAACTAGCACATTGTTATTCAGTTTCAATGGAAGATTGTTCACAAAACTCAAAAATGGAAGTATCATGTTTTCTTGAGTTTTAGGGGAGAAGACACACACTTAGGCTTCACCAATCACCTATATGCAGCCTTGGTGCGTAAGAGTATAATAACTTTCAGAGATGATGAAGAACTTGCAAGAGGTGAAGTCATCTCACAAAAACTCCTCCGTGCAATTGAAGAATCACTCTCAGCAATTGTCATAATCTCTAAAAACTATGCTAACTCAGCTTGGTGTTTGGATGAGTTAGTCAAGATTCTCGAATCCAAACGGTTGTTGGGACAACATGTGTTCCCAATCTTCTATGGTGTAGATCCATCCGATGTAAGGAATCAAAGGGGAAGTTTTGCCGAGGCTTTTAGGAAACACGAAGAGAAATTTACTGAAAGCAAAGAGAAGGTGCAAAGGTGGAGAGATGCACTGAGAGAGGTTGCCAACTTGTCAGGGTGGGACTCTAAGGATCAGTAAGTGCAAGCCTTTAATTTTTGCTTGGGTTGTAAACATCATATATTGATAGAACCTACTATATTTTAATAACTAGTGCATGTCTGACCGCTTTTCTCGATCTACCATTTATAATTTGTCAAAAAAATAATAGAAGTAAATACATTATATGTAGCCATTTAGAAAAATTCGGTTATTTAATTGAGGATAAAATGACAAAATTGTAAATTGAATAGTTGGAAGGGTAAAATCGTAAGAAAAAATGACTACACAAAAACTTGGTATCCCCTTTATATATAGGTATAGATGAAAGCTGACCCTGTACAAATTAGTCTTTTCATTTTATATGATTTTAGTTTATGACTTGATCATATGTTATGGTTTTTGTTCTATGCAGACATGAGACTGAACTCATTGAAGAAGTTATTGCACAAGTATGGAAAAAACTGGAACTCAAGTCCCCATCCTATAATGATGGACTGGTTGCAATTGATGTAAGATTGGAAGAAATACATTCAAATCTGAAGCTAGGATCGGAGGATGTTCGTTTCATAGGAATATGGGGTATGGGCGGGATTGGTAAAACAACTCTTACTGCAGCTCTCTTCAAAAAAAATCAAAAGCCAGTTTGATGTAAGTTGCTTCATTGCCAATGTCAGAGAGGTCTCCGAGGAAAGAAACCAAGATCTCCAACAGTTACAAAATAAAATTCTTTCTCATCTGAACATAAAAGGAATGGTAATTGAAACATTAAGCCAAGGAAAGGACAGCTTTAGAAACCTTTTATCCAACAAAAAGGTTCTTCTTGTCCTTGATGATGTAAGTTCTAAAAGCCAACCTGAGAATTTGGCAGGAAGCCAAGAATGGTTTGGTCGAGGTAGTAGAATTATAGTATACGAAGACACCAAATAGGGCTCTGGAAGTCAATGCACGAACCTTTCAGTAAGCATAGAAAGCCAGAGTTCAATAAAAACAGTTTGTTGCGTTTCAAAGTGGAAGTGTTTGGGTGCAAGATAAGGAAATGTTGGTGGCGTATGTTGAGCAAGGAGTCAAATGTCTATTTATTTCAATTTGTATGTCTAAACTCATAGTACCTAAATTAGACAATGATCTAAAAATTCCGGTGAACTTAGCTTAGTTGGTAGGGATATTGCATATTATATGCAGGGGCCGGAGTTCAAACCCCGCATACCCCACTTCTCCACATTAAAATGTGTGAGCTCTAGCCAGTAGGCTACTTGACCAAAAAAGAAAAAGATGATGATATGAAAAATGGGTCTTGTAAAATATACAGCCTAAAACATTAAAATAGAGTAGCCCTTAACTTATGAAGAAATCTTATTGCTGGTCCCCTAATGTTTATTTATTCTTATTCATTTTATGTGACCTAGAATTTTCCAAAAGAAAAAACATTCAATCTCTCGAATTTTTCTTAAAAAAGTTAAATTGCTGTTAATATTTTCGGTTCACCATTATTGGACTTTTTTTTCGGTATCCAAGCTGGGTGGTTGAAATGGAGAAGAGCCTTAGGGGTTTTGTGCGATAAGAAAGTACCACTTAAGTTGAAAGGAAAGTTCTATCGGACAACAGTTAGACCGACGTTGTTGTATGGTACGGAGTGTTGGGCGGTTAAGAGTCAACACGAGAATCAAGTAAGTGTAGCAGAGATGAGGATGTTGCGCTGGATGAGTGGTAAGACTAGACATGATAAAATTAGGAATGACACCGTTAGAGAGAGAGAGTGGGGGTAGCACCTATAGTAGAAAAGTTGGTAGAAAACAGGCTTAGATGGTTTGAGCATGTAGAGAGAAGACCCGTAGATGCCGTGGTCAGAAGAGTAGATCAAATTGAGGAGAGTCAAGTTAAAAGAGGTAGGGGAAGACCTAAGAAAACTATTAAAGAAACCATTAGAAAGGATTTAGAGGTCAATGAGTTGGATCCGAATTTGATTTATGATAAAACACTATGACGTCATTTGATCCATGTAGCCGACCCCACTTAGTGGGATAAGACTTGATTGTTGTTGTTGTTCATTCTAATGGGGATTTGTAATAAATTTTATTTTATAATTATTTTCCTTCTTAAAACATAGTAGTTTTGATAGGAACTTCACAATAGTTAAAACTGCCAAAATTTTAGGAATGGTACAACATAAAGGAAAGAAATTCAAAACCAAAACATATACATTGTTGCTGATGTGAATGATAAGATAAGAATGCCATAAGATGATATATCAAAGACTAGTGCTAACCCTATGAAGGGCATACCTGTAACTGAGTACGTAATTCACTTACAGCGCGTCTTTTACTGTTGCGAATGTGCCTTGGGTTGCAAGAAAAGATTGTATCACTGCAGTTCTAAAAGATTGTATCAATTAGAAAATCTCAAAAGGTTACCCCTAAGTGGATGTGGTTGGCCAGGTTCCAACTCTGGACGAGATTTGATTCTGCCAGATGATTTCAAAACCTTTTGTGTCCGAAAATTGTGGTTCATACCAAGTTTCAAGGTCCGTGCACAAGCTAACTTTCACAATCTACACAGAAGTGATTGTGGATCATGAATTTTTATTTCTGGTGAACGCTTTGCCGTTTACACCTCCTCCATCTCTGTTCGGTATTGATTACAATACCGACTATCTCGCAGGTTAAATTTTTTATTTATTTTGTCTAAGTGTTTGTAAATTTTATCATTTAGTAATCTTAATCAATAACAATCTATATGTTTCTAATCACTTCATTAATAATTGATGTTGTGGGTGTTCTCACCGTTGTTGGAGGATTGAAATCCAACAATTTTTTGGGGGCAAGATCGAGAAGTGGTGTGGTTGAGTTGGATTCTCATGGGTAAGTTGATAGCGTGACAATAAACAAGTATTGTAACATATTGTAAAAATATATATATACGTGTATTTTACTAACTTGGTTGTTATTTGATTGTAGTTTTTGGTTTCATTGAACTTTATTTGGTCCTTATGTCGACCAGCTTTACTCATTTCTATCTAATGGTGGTATGAATGTGGTACTTGCTATCATGTTTGCTAAAGTTAAATCCTGCATGCAAATAATATATTGTCAACAACATATGTACTAAGTTTACAAGAATTTTGTAAATGTACTAAATTTTTTCATTCAACTTTGGCAGGTGCTACTGTGCTTCAGACCACAAGAGAAAGTTAAAAAATAATATTCAATCCAGGTATCATTGAGGCTAGACAATTAAGGAACATGTTAAAGCATAACACCTATTGACATTTTATGTATCGGAACTGACTTTTATGTCAATACGAAGTTTAAAAACTAATTTTTTTCAATTGTTTATATATCAGTATTGCCAAAAATACATCTCCTATGATCATTAAACGTTTCAATGGGAATCAAGATGACAAGTGGGTTGTCCTCTATGAGGATTTTATTATAAACACAAACACGACTGATATGAATGGACTCAGGTCTTATCAAGAGGTATTTCAATAGCTATTGCCTTAAAGAAATAATTTAAACATGAATAATATGTATAGAATCTGTAAATAGCTATATATTCAGATTTATATCATATTATTTGGTAATATATATGAAATGTATTAATTTATACTTCAATCGGAGACTTTGTAGACAAACTCAATTGTTGTTTTGGGTACCATTGCTGAGATCATCGTTGATGTAGGATGGTTGTACACCAATTGCTCGTGCGGTGAAAGAGTTGTTCATGATGAAAGAGTTTTTTGGACACACGAAAGGTTGTTTAATAACTCATAAGCTTCGAAATCCATTGCTTCATCTTCAAACATATCCAAATCATACACATGACTCTCCTGAAAAAATATATAAGTGTGAAACTTTGTTAAGAAATGCTTCAAAGTCCTTTGCCAATTGTATAAACAACAAAAAATATGACTTGTGCCATTAGAATAACTTCAATTTTAGAAATTGGCAAATGACTTTGAAGCATTTCTTAACAAAGTTTCACACTTATATATTTTTTCAAGATAGTCAGGAGAGTCATGTGTATGATTTGGATATGTTTGAAGATGAAAAAATGGATTTCGAAGCTAATGAGTTATTAAACAACCTTTCGTGTATCCAAAAAACACTTTCACCATGAACAACTCTTTTGCCGCACGAGCAATTGGTGTACCACCATCCTTCATCAACGATGGTATCAGCAATGGTACCTAAAAAAAACAATTGAGTTTGTCTGCAAAGTCTCCAATTGAGGTATAAATTAATACATTTCATTTATATTACAAAATAATATGATATAATATGAATTTATAGCTATTTACAGATTCAATACATATTATTCATGTTTAAATTATTTCTTTAAGGTAGTAGCTATTGAAATACCTCTTGATAAGACCTGAGTCCATTCATATAAGTCCTGTTTGTGTTTATAATAAAATCGTCATAGAGGACAACCCACTTGTCATCTTGATTCCCATTGAAACGCTGAATGATCATAGGAGATGTTTTTTCGGCATTACTGATATATAAACAACTGGAAAAAAAATTAGTTTCTAAACTTCGTATTGAAATAAAAGTCAGTTCCGATACATAAAATGTCAATAGGTGTTATGCTTTAACCTGTTCCTTAATTGCCTAGCCTCAATGATTTCTAGATTGAATATTGTTTTTGAACTTTCTCTTGTGGTCTGAAGCACAGTAGCACCTGCCAAAGTTGAATGGCAAAATTTAGTACATCTACAAAATTCTTGTAAACTTAGTACATATGTTGTTGACAATATATCATTTGCATGCAGGACTTACCTTTGTAGGACTTAACTTTAGCTAGCATGATAGCAAGTACCATGTTCATACCACCAGTGGATAGGAATGAGTAAAGTTGGTCGACGTAAGGACCAAATAAAGTGCAGTGAACCGAAAACTACAATCAAATAACAACCAAGTTAGTAAAATACACATGTGTATATATTTATACAACATGTTACAATACTTGTTTATTGTCACGCTATCAACTTACCCATGAGAATCCAACTCAACCACAAACATTTCTCGATCTTGCCTCCGAAAAACTGTTGGTTTTCAATCCTCCAACAGCGGTGAGAACACCCACAACATCGATTATTAATGAAGTGATTAGAAACAGATAGATTGTTATTGATTAAGATTACCAAATGATAAAATTTACAAACACTTAGACAAAATAAATATAATTTCTAACCTGCAAGATAGTCGGTATTGTAATCAATACCTAAAAGAGATGGAGGAGGTGTAAACGAAAAAACGTTCATCGGAAATAAAAAAATTCATGATCAATAGTCACTTCCGTGTAGATTGTAAAGTTAGCTTGTGCATGGACCTTGAAACTCGGTATGAACCGCAATTTTCACACAGGTTTATTGCCTTCTATTTTCTCAGGTCTTTCCTCATTAACTGTTTTGGATTTGAGCTATTGCAATCTCACTGATGATTCAATTCCCCGTTATATTAATGGCTTATCATCATTGGAGAGACTAATTCTATCCGGGAATAATTTTATACACCTACCCTCTCGCGAATTTGCTAATCTTTCAAAGCTTCGCTGTGTTGAATTGGAAGACTGTAGACGACTTCAATCTGTGTCGTTGCTTCCACCACATGTATGCTTGTACTCAACAGGTTCAGATGCAAGGGAAATTAATTTATTAGATCCACAAAAGATATGGAGGCTGTTTGAATCAAGCAACAAAGAACTCTTTCTCTCGCCTGTGACTCTGGTATGTGCTTCAAGAGATTGAGATCAGGTGTCCACTTTTCCTTTCTCCTTTTTCGTCCCTTCAAAGAAGACAAAACACCTCTGCCAAAGTAAAACATAACACAATTAAGAGAAACAATTTTAGTTTTAAAGTTGAAGTAATTTTTATATTTTGTTTAAATTTTGTATCTTTGTTGGAGAGATAGATAAGGAAGCGCATAGAGAAAGGTTGTCCATTTATATTACACGCACAAAGTCACTTTCTATTTGTAATGTATGCATGAACTTCTGCTGTTTTTGTAACAGATGGTTGATTACCCTTATCCTGTATACATGGAAATCCCTTCAAGATGGGATAATCAGAATTTGTATCCCTTGACTTCGTCACATGTGTCAGAAGCGGACTCAATTGCATCAATAACGGTGGAGATCCCTAATGATTGTTGTTCAATGATGGATGGGCAGTTGCTGTATTTGTGGCCTTGGAGGAAATTTATGAAGGCTTTCTGGCCAGAGAAAGCTTGACAGTACCAAACCAGATTCGGGAGAAAATCACTTTTTTGGTTCAGAAATAATATCAACATTAATATTATGATTGGTTTTAATTTGTGTACTGTGTGAAATAAACACTTGTACCAGACACATGCGCCTGCGTTGGAACTTGGATACTCCAGAACATGAAGATGTCAAATCCTTATCTCTCCTCTCAAGTTCAGGAGCAAACAATGAACTGTACCTATTCACAATGGTAGTGAGTGGTGATTTTATTTACATTCGAAGACACCTAAGAGGGGATCACAAGTCCATGCGCAAATCCTTTAGCAAGCATCGGAAGCCAGAGTTCAGGGAAAACAGTTCGTTGCGTTTTGAAGTGGAAGTGGAGGGTTGCAAGATAAAGAAGTGTGGTTGGCGTGTGTTGCACAAGGAAGATTATCTTGAAGACATAGAGGTTAGCAACAGTGAAAATTCTGCGGCACCTTCAAATTCCAAGCATTTCAGTGGTATGCACAAATCAACATTGGATAAATTGAAAGAAGAGATTGCTGCTTTTGATATGCAGAATATAGAAAAATCAAATGAAAACTTGTCTTTGGTAAGTTAGTTTCTAATTCTCAACGTATAAAGTTTTCATGGTACTCTTTATACTACATAATTTTATTATAATCCTATATTTAGGCTTTTTTTTGTGTCCACATCACCTTTTATGACATTTCAATAGATAATGATGTCTTATATTTTCTTTATTAAATTTGAAAGTATGATACTCATAAGAGTATGTTATACATAGCATTTTACTTTAAAACAGTCGAGTTAACGCTGCCTATCTATAAAGAATCAATAAAAGAATTAAGCTTAATATTGTAAAGAAGACAATATAACCTATTTTGAATCTAATAGCCTATCTTTGGACTAAAAGAATTAAAATGCCTATTTGTTTTGGGTCTTTATTCTTGGTACCTAAATTGGATGATGTTCTCTAAAGCGAGTATTGAAATGTTATAGATTTATGTAGTCCTTAAAGTTTCCATTCATCACTATTGGATTCTATGACATTTCAATCGTAACATGTTTACCACTATCTTTTGTTGCAGGGAAAAATGTTTCACAATATTAATAGACAAGGACTAGGTTTAAGCATGCTAATTTTGATGTCAATGATGGTAGCGGCTACAATATTCCCTTCGCCTGTGCAAGGTTTTGACTTTGAAAAGCAGACCACGACAAATGAACTCCACACCAAACCATCAAAATCACACCGGGTTTCCCACAAAACTGTATTGAAGGTCAAAACACCACAATTACAGC
>Ga0315915_1008035_pt1 | contig 12423 bp, 7 predicted proteins | sample MpolbnodulesMG_FD_207738 | JGI IMG/M metagenome (GOLD analysis project Ga0315915, IMG submission 207738) | Medicago polymorpha root nodule microbial communities from Los Angeles, California, United States - branched nodules | ecosystem: Host-associated > Plants > Roots > Nodule | place: USA... | reverse complement strand
CATTGGAAACAATCAGGAATCGTTGCTAAATATTGTTTTTGTTTATTATTTTAACGTGCAAAAACTTACAAAATTTAGAACCAGTTCACCTCTCTCTAACATACGTCTTATATACTAATCTACCACGTTTTAAATACCTTCTACGGTACACCTCACAACCATTTATTGACTAATTGGAAAATCCAAACCATGTTGTCAACATGAAGTTAAAGTATCGGGCTTCTGATTATGTATTGCTACGAGGAACTTTGTATCCAAAGAATGTCGACAACAACTTAGACTTATGCTTAAGTCAAGACGATCAATTATTTGTACCATTGTCGGAAGCCTAGGAAGTAATGTGTAGAGCTCACAAGGCAAGAAACAAAATAAAACGGATCTTGCGTAGTTAATGGTATTACTAACAGACAGTGGTGATGAATTGCATTTTTTTCGTCAAAACCTACAAATCGTGCAAAGACTCAACACATTCAAAATGCTCCACTCGGTGAGTTACATTCAATTGTCAAAACATGGCCATTTAGGGATTCGGCTTTAGACATTATGGGTCAATCCATCAATTCACCATTGACTAATGGACACAAGTACAATTTGGATTGCGTTGACTATTTCATCAAATGGATTGAGTCTATAGCTTTAAAAGACGTTACTCAAAATGATGTGATTGACTTTGTCGAGAATCACTGACGTCGTCACCTTATTATGCCCCAAGCCAATGCCCAAGTTGAGGCCATGCATAAAATCATCATTGGTCTGATTAAGAAATATATTAATTATGGGATATAGGAATTCTTCAAGAGGCTCGACCACCTCCCCTTATAAGCTACGAATTAACTAAACTTTATTTTAAATATTACACTTTTCTTTGTAGTATAGTAGTGGTATGCTTACTTAGCCCCTTTTGTTGACCCAAAGAAATAATACTTGCGTGTTAATTTGTATCATTCTTGTGTTCCGAAGTTATAGCCCGTCGAAATTGACATTAGAGAGATTGAAACCAGACACCTAAGCACGCTCCAAAGTCACAAAGGAACACTATTAGATCAACCCAAGTGAGTTGAAGGGAACCCAAGTTCGAATATTAATAGAGAGAGATACTTACATTTATTGTTCGAATTTTTTCATATAGAATTACCTTGAGGCTTTGTTTAGGAGTTTGAAGGGGAGGGGAAGGAATGACTTTGTGGGATAGAAATATAAAGGAAAATTAAGAAATCTTTCACATTTTTTGAAAGAGTATTATTTTAAAGAGTGATAAATAAATACTTATGATTAATATATTTTTAATTTAAAAAATACTTATAATTGAATTTGAAGAATTGATATAAGCCCTTCCAAATGAAGAGAGTTTTATATTTTGAAGAAACATAAGCTCTCCAAAGCCCATCCTTCCAATGTCCTCTATTTCTTCCCTTTACTCTTTCCTTTTTTTTCAAACCCTCCCTACCTTCCCCTCCAAACTCACAAAGCAAATCTAAGTGAAGAACATTGAGAGACTAAAAAAAAAGCTAATAAAGAATGATCTGTTATGGCCATGGTACGAGAGATATATTTGTCAAATTATAGAGATGTTCGAGTCGGTTGATGGAGAATTGATCTTTACGGCGCAATGGTATTACCGAGCTAAGGACACTGTAAGTTAACTCTAATGACCTATTATATATATGTTTGAATACCTTCCATTGGATTGTTTTGTTGGAAAGTTAAACGAGCTGAATGTACGTTAGCAAATTACCTTTATTCATTGCTTGCTTCAATTTTTCTATTGTAATTTTTATCGTTTAATTTTAATTGTTCCAAAAGCATCTCTATTATTTGAGTAATTTTAAATGTATACAAACTAAAGAAGATGGCAATTGAAACTTTGAGCTTGTCTATAATTTGTCTTTAAATTAAAAAAGAGTGGTGATACATGTACCATCCCACGTGACAATACACCTTTTACACCCACACAAAATTCTGACACATGGCAACCTGGATCCCACACAAATTGAAGAGAAAGTGTGGTTGTGAGATGAACTTACCACAAAATGTCCCTAATACATGGGGTGTACAATGAGGTGTATGAATAAAAGGTGTTCATGTAACATTTTCCATTAAAAAATTGTAATTTGCATCCTTAGTATTTAAATAATTTGTAATTAAATTCTTTTAAAATAGTCTAAAAACTAAGTTGTAAACAAATGACTGAGTCTCTTTTATAAATTTTAAACTCCAAAGATGCAATTAAGTTTTAGTGACAAGAATTCAATTACAATTATTAACTTGGCTTGGGAGTTGGGACCTTGGACTGTGCTCTTCCTCAGGGTCTCAAGTTCGACCTTTCCCTGTGTCAATTTGGGTGGACTCCTTTAGCTTATTCAATTGGGTTTATAAACAACTGCATTTAATTTCAGGTGGATTTTGATGCTAAGAAAGAAACAATTCCACCATTTGACTATCACTGTGTTACTCTCTATCTTTTGTAGTACTCTACATCTGATAAATTTCGACCCGGTTTAATTTCATCTTCAAACTCATTTGTTAACCATACTTATTTTTCAATTTTACATTTATTTTCTCAAATTTCATCTCTTCTCATTTCATTAAAAATTTACAATTCAGAGAACAAGGACATTCTTAGCGAGATTTCCTCAATAGTTTCTTCTGATACTAAAGTAAATGGAAGATCGATATCATAGCTGAACACAAATAATGCAAACATTGTAAAAACCAGAGCTGAAGTTGCTAGACATGTATTCTGGCTGCGGTGGGATGTCAACTGGTTTACGTCAAGGTGGTATGCTATCCAGTTCGAAGATGGTTACTTTGAGTTTTATTTACCTTTCATATGAAAACAATCACTCGAATACATGTTTTCGTTCTTGTTTTGATATGATATTATTCGTTGTTAATTTAATAAAGATAGGCGGTAGATATGAATGAACATGCATGATTCATTAACTAAACCATCCTGAGACTGAGGTAATTATGTGTTATTCTGTTTTGTATTCATGCATGTTAATCATTGGCTTAGTGGGCTCCTTATGCCAAACTTCAAAAATAAAGAGTTGTTTAAGTGCATTTTTGACCCTCTAACTTTAGGGAAAAAAAGGACATGCATGTATATTTGAAGTGTAGCATAAGGTGCCGACTAAGACAGTAGTTAACAAGCATGAATAAAAAACAGAAAAACACACAATTAATTCAGTCTCTGGATGGTTTAGTTAAAGAATCATACATTCATGTTCATTCATATCTACCGCCCAACTCTATTAAAATAAACGAATAATATCATATCAAAACAAGCACGAAAGCATATAGTATTCAAGTGATTGTTTAGGTGGAGAAATGTTGAAATAGCTAGACTCAAAATTGATGTTGAAGTTCGTCAAAAATCATGGTGCAATTTTGGAGGTGTTTGTTCGTAAAAAAACGTGGCACAATTTTAGACCAGGTTCTAGTGTATGAGATCTAAATTGTTGCGCGATTTTGCTTGGGTATGAAAACTATAAAAAGCTTCGTTTTTCAATTTTTTGAGTGGACTAAATAGAGAGAATCTTATGGAAACCAAATGAGGTAAATTTAAAGTTGGTTGTCTTTAGGGCGAGATTCTTGGGTTGGGAAACATTTCACAAAACATTGGACAGTGAGATCTCATTAGAGAAAATATCAAAAAGTTTTTTTTTACTGTTGAGTGACTTGAAATATGGGTGGAAATTAGGATATGTTCTTTGTGAGCTTGTAAGCCAATTTCTTTGTAACCGCTATGTATCACTGTTATCGTAGTGGATTGGAGAACTGCTCTCTCCCTTAAATGTAGGATAAATTTGTTTCATATTGAGACTTAGAAAAAATATTTGTAATTATTTTTTGAGCATTCTAAGTTGTTCTATAAGTTAAGAATGATTAATTAAAAGACAAGTTTCATACTTAAAAAGAGTATAACCAAGAAGCCTAGACACTAATCTTCATTCATAATCATGAGCCTCCATATATACTATTTATCTTTTTGTGATGGGGTGTTGTTATCATCGAAACCCAACCAAATCTAAAAAGGAAATCTTCTTGACAAAAATACTCTAAAGACTAAGAATCATTATTTTTTTGGTCTAAACTCGTGTATCCTTTGCGCGTGCAAATGTAATGACTAATCCTTTTAACTTTGGGGGATTTGAATGATTAATCTCTCTAATTGCGAGTGTGGAGAATACATTGTTTAGAAAAAGATTTTTTTTTTTTTGTTGTAAAGATCACTAAAAGTCATCGTTTAAGGACATGGGTCTGTTTAGTCATACAAAAAGTATTCAGATTTTCATTCACACTGAAGTGTTCTAGAGACAAAAATTAGAGATATATATTATATTCTCGGCATTGGCTGATTTACATATATAATATTATTATTTGGATTAAATATATAATATTCATTAAAAATTCATATATCTCAAATTATTATTTTTGAAGAAACATATATCTCAAAAATAATAAAAGAAGAATGACTAGTCATGTAATTACCTACCTAAAATATAAAATATATAAATCCTACTCTTGTAAGTTGAAATAATAATTAAGAATGTATGTTTGGAATGAATAGAATTGGCACACTTGCAGGAAAAAAAATTATTTTCTTATATATAAAAATTAACATAAATAATTTGATTTTAATCAAAAATTATTTTAAACTTTTCTTATAAATCTATTATTTAAAAAATAAATTATCTATTAAAAATTTGGTTAGAAAAAGTTTATGACCGAAATGAAACTAAAAAATACTTAAGGGAAGAAAAAAAAATTTTACGAAAAAAACTATTATTGTTCATACTAAGTCAGAGACATGTAGATTATGGTCGCTTTTATCTATATTTCATATTATAGTTTTAAAAAAAAAATCTATATTTCATATTATGAATAGAAAATATTGTTTTCTTATGATTCACACGCAAAAGTGGTTGATTCTGTCCTACATATAGTGATGTCCAAAGAAAAAGAAACGAAAGTACAAAACCTATGATTCACACACAAAAGTGGTCGCTTTCACTTCATTTTTAATATTTCATAACCGAGTAATTTTTATTTTTATTTTGCGCTGCGAAATTGACTATATATGTTTACTTGCATTCGTTAAAGAAAAATGCAATTCATCCATTGCTGGGGAAGATTCTCTTTTTATTCTTCAACATATTTCCTTTAAGTTTAATCCCAAAGTAATAGAAAAGCTTCTCATAACTTATCTCCTTGAAAATGAAAGCAAACATTGCTCGCTTGAGAAACAACATGACTTCCAAGCTCAACCAAATGTTGAATAGGAAGATGCAGGTAAAGAAATGGAGATATCTGTGTTTTGTTTCATCCATTGTTGGACTGCTATGTTACGCTCTAAGCTCGTCCTTCAATCATTTATTTGGAAAGTGGAATTTGTTGAAGGTATCTCTGTACTGTGTGTTCAGTTTCATAATCTGCCTCGCGGACTTGCTAACAATTGCAAGCGCATGGCAAAAATCGCCAAGTCTCCGGTTCAGAGCTCATTTGGCAGTTTCAGTTTTCACAATCACGACTATTTACTCTTTTTTCATTGATAAAGCGAACGCAAAACCAGATGCATATAGCCTGATATCGTCTGCTGCTTTTGCTGTCATGTCGCTTTGTATGTCAAAGCAAACTCACTTGGGATTTGAGGTTGATCTCCTTTATTTATTCTGTGGATATTTCACTTTACAACTAATGAAAATTAAAAAAGTTTTAGCTGTTGTTGGAGCGGGTTTTACTTATTCTCTCATCATGTTTCGTGTTTACTTGGGTGAAAATGGACTCCCAATCCAAGATCAACCTTCTATAGGCAATCAAAACGGCGCAGAAAGTGATCCAATTCTGCATTTCATCCCAAATAATACTGCAGCATCAAGTGTTGAGGAAGATCCAATTAGACATTTCTACCAAACCAAACCTAGTAACGAGAACAGGAAGACGATGGTTAGAAAACTCATTGATTGGATTACTGGAAGGGTCTGAAATGTGCGAACATAGTTGATGTTGAAGATGAAGATGCGAACCATTGTGTGGGTTGGAATGATAACTCTGTTTAGTGTGTTGGTACCTCAGTCTGGGTGTATAGTTCCTTTTGTTCTAATGTCCATCTTGTGTGTTTAGTATTTTTTGTACTTGTATTCATTTTTTCTTATGAAAAATATTTTGCCAGTTAAAAAAAAGTGTTGAAAATGATGCAACTATATATGAATTTTAATGTCCGGAATCTTGCAACCGTCACTCAAGTCAATTTTCCAACACAACAAGGCAATACTGATTAGTAGATAAAAAAAATATAAAAAAAGAGGCAATAGTATAGAAATTTGATAAATCTAAAACTTCTAAGAAATTCTATGTAACAACTTAGAAGTGCTTTGATTATAGAAAACTTCGGAAAGTATCTAGAAATGATTTCAATTAGGTAGAAATTATTCTTGTGTTCTCCAAATTCAACTATACCTATAGATACCTCCTTGTATTTGTCATTTGATTCAAGAAATAGTGATTGCTCTCTCTGAAGAATCATATGATCATTGTGTCATAGATCATACTTATAAAAGAAAAAGAGAGCATAGAAATATTCATGAGGTAAAACCTCATAAGAAATCATATTTGATTAATAAAAGATATTTAGTAATTTGTGTACATAATATTTCTATTTATAAAATTCAACTACACTAATTAATTATGTAACTAACTAATTAACTCATAATTGTCTAACTATCTTAACACTCTTAGAATAATTTCCCTTCCTTTAACAAAAACTAGTATGATGCCCGTGACAAGTACGTGAAATTAGTATTGATAAAACTTTAATAAAAAAATATTTTAAACTAAAATTAAAAACGAATTTATACAAAATAATAATATATTAAATTCATATTCAATATGATGATAAAATTGTCTCAACTTTATATTTAATATATAGTATATATTACTTAAATCTTATATTACAAATATTTGAAGTGGGTTTTCAATGAATGCGGACAGTTAACACCAAATTAAAAAAGTATACATACAATATGTGTTAAGTAGAGGTTGACTCAATTGATAAGGAGTTGACTCATCTGCAATATATGTTGTGGGTTCAACTCTCGTGTTACCAATGTGATGACCTCTTTAGTGACTGGTCTCTAACTACTAATATATGCGCTCTTTGAATTGCATGTTACCAATGCTAAATAAAATTTGATAGCCACCCGTCCGTGTTTTTGAAAAATATATAATTTTGGACTTAATAATACCAATGCTATATAAAACTATAAATCCCATGTTATTGAGGAATATATAAAACTTTAAATTTAATTATACCAAGGCTATATGAATTTCTATATTCCGCCGTGTTTGTTAGGAATAGATTGACCCTTACTTTTGTCTATCCTCATAGCAAAACTAACAATCAATGTGAATGGTCTTATCATAAAATGCATAATCACTTAACATCAAATTTATCATTGTAATATTAATTGTTTCCCTGACATTTTTACCTATAATGACAGCTGCAACGATAAAAAAATTCAAAGTTCATTGATAACTATCTTTGTTCTGTTGGGCAACCCAACAACCTACTTAATATTCCTCATGTATAACATACACCCTATCTTTATTGTTTAATTAATGATTTGGTCCCTTAAGTTATTTATTGGTTACATTTTAATTCCATAAGTTATTACGTTACAATTTGGTCCCTTTAAGTCATCTTCCGTCAACCAAATAAATCCCCACCGTCAAAACCGTTAAGCCAGTGTCTAAGGTGAATACACATTGCAAGTTGTCACGTCACCGTTCACATGTACCTATTTAACGTTTTGGCAAAAGACTGACGGTGAGGATTTATTTGGCTAACAAATACTAACTTAAGGGACCAAATTGTAACGTTAATAACTTATGGGACCAAAATGTAACCAACAAATAACTTAAGGGACCAAATAATTAATTAAGCCTTTTTTATATAAGCTAAAAATTTATTATGGAAAAAAAAGGAAAAACAAAAAATTGGAGAAGACATACGTTGTTCTACCCCTTGAACATGTATTATGTAGCTGAGTTTCCTTTGGTAAACAGTGGAGGGGACATTAACCTAAATCTTGAACACAAGCTTATTAAAATCATATCACAATTACTCATGTATGCTTCCAGTTTTCTGCTTGTATATTTCAGATGAAGTGTATTTTCTCTTTTCATTTTTATTGTGGCAACTGAACAGATGATTGGTTGGATTTACTTATTATGTGGTTGTTTGAGTTTATCCATTACTTTAAGCATATATTTTAAAGGGTTAAATATGATTTTGGTCCCTATAAATATACCAACTTTTTGATTTAGTCCCTCTAAAATTTTCCTTCAACTTTAAGTCCGTATAAAATTTTCAATCACTACTTTTGGTCCCCATTTTTAAACTAATTATTGTATTTTTTAATGAAATTGTGCAGAAATGTGTAGTATATTGTAAAAATAATTTTAAAAAATATTAGAATTTTTTCACAAAACATAAATTAAATATGAATTTTTAACCGTCAAAAATATAAAAATTGATATTAAATTCATGTTTTGTTAAAAAATTCTAAATATTTTTGGGAGAGATTTTTATAATATTTTAAATTTTTCTAAAATTTTTTATTCAAAAATATGAATTCTACATATGATTTTACTTTAAAAGAGGGACCAAAAGTGAAAATGAAAAATTTTATAGGGACTAAAAGTTGTAGAAATTTTTTAGAGGGATTGAAACGAAAAGTAAACATATTTATAGGGATTAAAAATATATTTAACCCTATTTTAAATGGTTAATGTTTGTGATCCAGAGTGGACCTGAGTGGACCTGAGTGGACCTTGATCGACTACCATAGTTGTGGAAGCATGACAACATATTTTTAGAGGAGTGGTGTATCAACAAACACATCGTCGAACTCAACTTTTCTAAGTAGCTATTTTCTTGAGAATTTGAAAATATTAATCGACATTTTCAACTTGCAAGGGACAGTAAGAATTAGTTGTTATAAGTAGTGGCAATTTGGTTTGGTTTACTTATAAGTTGCTTAATTTTTTTTTTCTTTTCACAAGTCCTCTACGATTTAATTATATTCAAAACTTATAAGTACTAAATGGGCATAATCCTAATATATAAGGTGTACAATATTACTGTCCCTGTAATAAAATCTTCTCATCTAATCAATTTCAAATAATCAACCTTTCTTTCAATTTATTTATTCTATTTGTATGTTATAGGCAGTGTATTTGTGTTGAGTATTCAAACTTTTTTTTTTTTGTCAAAGTATTCAAACTTATTATAATTGCTATCCATGGCACTAGCTCGATTAATTAGTTGGGTCCACCTTTTAAATTATCATCATTGGTTGCTTTCCTCGAAATTTCCTATGAATATAAAGTCTTGGCTTCGTCTTGTCATAGAAGCAAGAATCTCTACGTTGTTTTCATCTCATTATTTAATTTAGGATTAATTAAGTTTTTGGTCCCAATAAATATATGCAGTTTTGTTTTTAGTCTCTATAAAAATAAATCATACTTTTTAGTCCCTACGAAATTTTCCGTTAGTGTTTTTAGTCCTATAAAATTTTCCGTCAGCATTTTTAGTCCCTATCAAAAATTTCCATCAACATTTTTGGTCCCTAAAATACTTAAGAAAAATGTCACAGGGACTAAAAAGTGTGATTTTATTTTGTAGGGACTAAAAACAAAACTGTAAACATTATTGGGACTAAAAACTTAATTAACCCTTTAATTTATAATTAGATTCAGACTCGCGACAATAGTAAGTTATTAACCATAAATCCTAAAATGATAAAAATGTCTTATTATCTTAAAGATGAAGATAAAGTTTGTAGAGGGAAATTTGTATTTTTTTTTTACAAAAGTTTAGTATATTCTAAATTTACTTTTTAACGATGAATAAGTTTTTTTAACTCCAATAATTAACTTCTGAACTGAACTAAGTTGAAATATGCATTCATTTATAATTTCATGCATTATACAACTTGTTACACTTTTTTGTACTCAAGTGCAATCCATCATACAATGTAAAATTAATTACACTTGTTATACCTTGCATCCAAACTCTCACCTAGAGTATAAGGCAATGGTTTTATCTTTTACGTAAACTCAACATTTCTTAATTTCCCAAAGGGAGTCTGATTTGAACTCTATCAGATGGAGTGCTGGCAATTTGAATGGTTTCTCTGGTAAAAGTTTTGGTCATTACTAATCACAAAAAGAAAATATGAGAGGAAAACTAATTTTCAAAAGCTTCTCTTAGGTCCACGGAGCAATTTTCAAAAGCTTCTATTAGTAATTTTCATTACCTCACACGGAACACTTTTCAAAAGCTTCTATTAGTAATTTTATCTTGCGAGAGTACATCATTGTGCCTCAACGACAACATTAACCAGGAGTTGTGTTAGACATTACTCACTCCGTCCAAAACTATATGATGTTTTGGGTATTTCACACGTACGCTTTAAGAATTGTAATTAATTTTGTATGTGAAAGAGATGTTGTAAGTTTTTTTTTTGACAAGAGAGATATTGTAAATTATTTTACAAAATTATCCTTGATAAATGGTATGTGAAAAATAAATTAAAGAATTAAAAGAAGAGAGAAAAATAAATAGTCAAAGGTATAATAGAAAAAGTAACATTAATGCTTCAGCAAACGAATAATGTCGTTTAATTTGCCTAAGAAACCGAGTGGTTTATTCTTTTTAGAAAAATGTTAAAACGCGTTCTTATGACACTTGTTAAGAAAATAAAATTAGAATTTTATTTTTTGAAAAGTGGTGTACTCAAATTAAGATAAACTTTTTGAAAGTTTAAAATTTGTTATTTACAAAGCAAAGTTTTAATTTTTTCGTTTTTTCATATTTTTCTAATAAAACTGCAACACGTTGTTGTGAAAGAGCCTTTTCTGTTGGTGAGCTTAGTTTCCTTGAAATTTCGTTGGGAAAGAAAGGGAAACACTTCTCATCTCTTCTCTACTAGAAAAAGGTTGCAAGACTCCTCGCTTATGTTGGCCTACGCGAGGTTGCAAGATCTCCTCGCTTAAGTCCGAGCTAGCTGACTTTTGTAGCAGTCGAGTCTATTAATATCAATATCACCATCATTTTCTCTGTTCTTGAAAGCAAACCTTCCTCGCTTGAGAAATAACATGGTCAACGAAATTGTGAGATGGCTAAAGAAGCCAAAGATATGGAGATTCGTAAGATTTACATCAGCTTTTATTGGCTTCCTCTGTTATGCTCTAAGATCTTCCCTCAACCATCTATTTGGAAACTGGAACTTGTTGAAGATTATTCTCTACACTGTTTTCAGTTTCACTATCTAGCTTGCTATCTTTATTGCAAACAAATGGCAAAATTTACCAAGTCTCCGGCTCAAAGCTCATTTGGTATTTTCTATTTTTACAATAACAACTGTTTACTCCTTTTTCTTTGATAAAGCTAACGGAAAACCAGATGTGCACAGTTTGGTTTCCCGGGCCGCTTTTGCTATCATGTCACTTGGTTTGTCAAAGCAGAGTCACTTTGGTTTCGAAGTTGATCTTTTATATTTTTTCTGCGGATATCTAACTTTACAATTCATGAAAAGAAAGTTCATTTTGTTCATTGCTCCTGACTTGACTTTTGATGCTCTACAAGAAAGTGGGGATCTTCAAATTCAACAGCAAGACTCTTTAGTCATGATTAATCAAATCAATTCACTTTCACAACAATATAATATTGATGATCATGATTGTAATAGACTTGTCTTATACCGAAAGCTGCAAGCTTGGATGAATCTTAACCAAGAAACCTCTCATATCGTCATTGTTTTGCCGCACCATACCGACTACATCATCAGCTGCCTGGAGGACTTTCCGGACATAATTCACAAAATTCTGGATCTTGGTGGGTTTTCAATAGAGCCCACAAGCGAGTTGGTCCAAATCATGGACTCAAATTATGAAATTTTTAAAATGGTCCTTTCAGGTAGAGAGTTTCATATACTTTTCTCAATCTAAATTTTTTAACAATCTCTAGGGTTTCCTTGTTAAAAAATATAATAAAAATCCGTAGGGTTCCTTCACTAGGCATCCGCCAACGTAGATGATCCAAACATAGGATGAAGTAGCAATAAACGTCATGGACAATTGCAAGAATTTTTGAAGACATGCACTACAAGAAAACAGTCAAATTAAGACGGAACGTCGTGACAGAATTTTATTTCCGTCCCAAACTAATTAAACCGGGACGGAATTTGCGACGCTTTTGTGTTACAAATATTTTGTTTTAATTTATATATATTTTTGGGACGGATTAATATTTCTGTCACGAATTTGGGACGGAACTAATATTTTTGTCACAAATTTGGGACGAAATTTTTATTTCCGTCACAACTTGGTCTATTTTAATCCAAAAATTTTGTGGGA
>Ga0315915_1008034_pt1 | contig 12424 bp, 9 predicted proteins | sample MpolbnodulesMG_FD_207738 | JGI IMG/M metagenome (GOLD analysis project Ga0315915, IMG submission 207738) | Medicago polymorpha root nodule microbial communities from Los Angeles, California, United States - branched nodules | ecosystem: Host-associated > Plants > Roots > Nodule | place: USA... | reverse complement strand
ATGTTGCTGTGAAACTCTATTTACTATGAATGACAATCTAGTTTTATTCAATTCAATTGTTCTTAATGCTTTTTATATCTTAATCAAATATAACATGATTAGTGAGAACGAATGACTACTGACCCTAACTTTCGACTTAGACCACTATACTAGGAAGAAAAGAAAGAAAATGGCAGAAAGAGAAAGTATAAAATAAAAATGCACTAGGTTTTCCATTACAACACATGTGAGAAGTTACATCCTTTAAATACCTAGGTTTACCCTTCATATGGGCCATAGTCTTATTACATACGGGCCTTGGCCACTTGATTGCTAAAGAGTCCACTAAAAAGACAACATAAAGATACTTGGTTTATTTTAAATGGAAATCCTTTAGCCAAAATGGCTTATGGATCTTCCTCCTTAGTTCGGGTTGCCCCATCTTGCTATCCGAATTTCCCCCAGACGAGCCACCACCTGTTGGTGGCACGGTTCTGGATCCAGCTGGTGGATTGGCTGCTGCTATACACACAAGAAGGGGTAAATTAATTAGCATAAAAATATGAATGAAGTGCATGCACTTATGTTAGTGATGTTAGAGCTATTTTTCATTTTCTTCGATGTCCATTTATTGGCCATAGTTAGTCCGAGAAGAGTTAATGTTATTTGCCTAATATGTTTTGGTGCTTGTTTTACTTTCCGGTGACAAAAACTTATTTTTGATAATAATAATAATAATAATAATAATAATAATAATAATAATAATAATAATAATAATAAATTTTGTTAAACATCAAATTCTAACTTCAAATTAGAATCAATTTAGAAGGCAAAGTTATTTCAAATCATCGCAGATTTTATTGAAGCAGTCATTTTTAAAATCAACCAATTTTGACAAAATCAAACAACATAGTAATTTTGTTGAAGCTTTAAAGAGTATTTTTTTACCAAAGTTTCAATGATTTGCCGTGAACCAACATTGCAAATTTAAATATACATTAAACATATCAAAATCAATTATATATTATAGTCAAATTCAATTTTGATGACATATTTTCGCATTCACTGACAGGTGGGGTCTCCACATTGCAAGCAGCAGGTAAGGCAAGTGCTAGGGTTTGGTTAATCCCCAGTGATGATCCTAATTTTCCACCAATAATCAGGCAGAGGCATTCTGGTTGTGATTTCACAACATTGTCAAGGTGTGTGCAGCACCATGTATTTGGTGTTGGTGAGTTCCCTCTGACGTAGTCTAGGCATGGTATCAGACTCACTAACCTATCCGTGCAATTTGATTGTGTCGTAACACCTGCATAGAGCAAGGTTAATGTAACCAAAAAAAGACCCATAGTCAATTTTACTTGTGCCATTGGAAAATTTTTAGTGAAATTTTGCCTTGTGATTGATTTCCTATAGCTATAGCTAGGATTGCTTTTTATAGGGAAATAAAATAAAATCAAATAAATATGTAGAAAGAGAAGGAAGGTTATTACCTGGGTGAAGTAAAAAAAATTTAAACGTGGAAGCTGGCTAGAACCATAGGTCTATGAAATTAAATTGCACATTAAAAGTTCCACTCGAGTTGATTATGTGGATGACTCAACCTTTAACATGAAATTGAGGGAACTGTGTCTTCTAGCTAGAATAAGATTTTGAAAATTTTACATAAGACAAGAAGAACTACGTGTTCCTAAACTTGATATGTTGTCTTTGGAAGTTGGATATCAGCATGAGAAATTTTTGGGATGGGAACAATATTGTAATGTCACACTTATTCATGGTTTTGAGTATATCCACATATTTAAATTTATCAACTGCAGCTGGATTTACTGACTCTAGTGAGAGTAATTCTTGGTTGGTCACGTGACCAACAATCATCATTTGGTCACATCTAACAACATCATGCCACCTCATAAGGAAATAAAATTTGCCATAAAAAAAAAAAACAAAAACAGTGTCATCTCTGTAAAGGTGGTAAATGTTAAAACTTTCTCACCATAGGAAAATTAATTTTAACCATTAAATTAAATAAAGAACACACTTTTATCATACATCCACACCACTGGATTTTTTTTCATACCTTCTTCCACCACCATTCTCATTAATCTCTTAATCTTTTCTCAGAAACTATGGACTGTAACTTTTTTTTTTCCCTTCATGTTGATCTTGTTACATCTTTCATCTCACAAAAAAAATTCCTTCAACATAGTGAAAACATGAATCCTAAAATCATCAATTTCCTTACAAAATCAACAACTTAAAAACCAATTCCAATTTAGTATAAAATAAGCATCTATTGATAATTTGATAGTGTAACATATACGAAATTCACACTAAAACCCACCAATTTGAACTCAAATCTTAAAATTCATGGCAAAGTTAACAATTAAAATAAAAATGAAATATTGTTTTTTCTTTTCTTCTAGAAATCAACTTTCGTTTTCCAGCAAGCAGATTTCATCAAGATATAATATTGATATATAGGTGAGGGATGTTCAACGGTTTAAACTTGCTGATAATGTTCCAATTCAAAGAGAAGAGGTGGTGGAAGAAGGTATGAAAAAGCTAAGTTATAGTGTTACATAAATTGAGAAAACGATGATGGTGGAAGAAGGCATGGAAAAATATCTCGTGGTGTGGATGTATGATAAAAGTGTGTTCTTTATTTAATCTAATGGTTAAAATTAGTTTTTTCAGGGTGGGAAAGTTTTCACCTTTCCCATGGTAAATCCCACCCACTGTGAAAACAAAGAAATGCCGAACACGGGAGAAAACAACTTCTCCAACATGGCCTTACCGGAAACAACAAAAATGACGACGGTGAAAACAACAACACCGTCAAATACTATTCATTATCGTTAACCATGAGCTTCTCTAGGGATAAACGACGACAAGAAGTTGATTCGGCGTTGGCAGGAAGAACGAGGGAAAGGAAACGATGTCGTTGAGAAAAGTTTAGCCAAAGAGTGGGTACGTCTTCATCATCGCAGGTGATGTCTTCACCATCGTCGTTGGATAATCTCCATATAGGAACATGTGGAACACACAAAGTGGATTCCCCGCTTCTAACCTTGTCGACTTTTATACCCAAAAAGACAAGAATTGAACTCCTAACCATTCCTTTAAGGGGTTGTCGGTAGAATCACCTAAACCTACCGTGCATAACGCATAGTGTTGCCATTTTTCTATAAACTCATACAATATAGTTTCGTCATCAGTTGAATGCATTTAAAGAATATAATTTTATCTAAATAATGAAAGAAAGAAACTAAAATTAAAATATTATCAACTACCGTGCTTCTTTCAGAATGAAATGAGTAAAAATGATAGTTGAAAAGTTGGTGTATATGTAGACTAAATTTTAATAGCATACATTATTTTTTCAACTACGACTTTTACTTATATTTTCTTTCAAAATGAGTATATATGTGAGGACAATTTCGTCTGATTCATATTTTTTCATAATACCATCAACTTCGTATTTTTATCACTTTTAGGTGTTGTTTGTTTCAAAGAAATGTGCCACGACGAAAAGTAGCATAATGGAAAGTTTATCAAAACACTTGTCATCAGGTTCTCTTATATGATGAAAGGAAATATTGGTTGAGGTGGCCCTCCTGGCAAAATGTTTTCCATCAACAATGCGAAGAAACAAGAGAATGGACTTGTTATCTTATAAAAGGACCAAAGTTCCCTTGCTTTTGATTTTTTTAAGGCACATGTTTTTCTTTACTCCAATTATTATTTGCTTGTAACATCTCATTAAATATTTTGTCAAATTGACTAGTGGTGGTTGTAATTCGCACATTGTAAATGTGGAGAAGTTTGAAGTATGAAGTTCGAACTCCAACCCATGTATAATATTGTATTTTCATCTATCAACTAAGTTGTACTTACATGACTACTACTCCCACCACATTTATCATTGTAGGGTATTTATGACATTTACTAAATATACATCTTTATTTTTTTTCACTTTCTTTTCACTTTTGCTCATCCCAAACAATCAAAAAATCATTGCACTTTATTTCCATCTTTTACTCACTTTCATTCCTTTCCCATTCATTCCTTTCACATTCTTTTATCAGCCAAACACACCATTAGTCTCATTTAACCATATTATATTACGTGTCGCATTTGAGATGCTAATTTTCAATGTAAATAAGGGCAACTTTATTAAAAAGTCATTAATGATTAATAATAAATAATTTGAGATAAATAAAATTTTAAAACGAGACACATAATATTAGGGGTGGGAAAATAGATCCAGTTGACGGGTGAGTTGATGTTTTAAACTTGACAACTTAAGTTGATCTGTTTAATTTAACCGGTTGAAAAGTGACGCTGGAATAGAACGGGTTAGCTTTGCCTCTTGGATGAGTTTAAAAATAATATATCTTTTTCTTTGCCACATTTTTTAGTTTATTTAATTTGGTAGTGGAATTATTTTGTTTGTTTGAGATAGTTGGACTATTTTAATATTATGTTGAATTTAATTCAACCTATACAGTTTTGAGGTTATTGTTAGAGCACTAATTTATTCTTATGTATTGTTTTAAATATTTGACTAAGGTATAGATATTTTTTTTTTTTTGAGAGATAAGGTATAGATATATATCATGCTTGATTTGGTAGCTACCGGAAATGTATGTTTATGTTATAGGGGACAATTTTTTGTTACACTTTTCGTGGTTGGTTGTTGATGCTATTTTTATGAAACACGAATGCTTTTTTTGTTTTACGGGTCAATCCTCCGTCCCACCAAGGGGCTGAGCATGATAGGCGTTTCAACCTGACCAATCAAATTGGGTTGTCCGCCCCATTTTAGACTCAATAATATCGAAGTGGACGAAAATGATGTGTGATGACTTGTTTTGCCACCCCTACGTAATGTGAGACAAAGGAGAATGAAATTTCTACAGGGAAAATCTCTACGGTTTCGCGCAGTGTCAACATCAATACCATTATATACTTTATCTCTCCTGAATTTTGCATTAATTCTCTACGCTTTCATTTTTTTTTTCAATGACCATGAAATTCACTGGACCATGCGGTCACCGCAGAGAATCCAGTCCCGAGACCAAGAGATTGATAATTATGTTACTTATCTTTAACTAATACCATGAAGTCACAATTAACCTTTTACCATTGTGCTAGCACCTCAAATTTCATTATTATGAGTTTAATTTTGATACATTATCAACAAAACACAATTAGTTACTTTGTGATTTTAAAAGTAATTATGATTGAAGTCAAGCATTTAACAATTTAACGGTTATGATAAACCGACAATGTAAAAAACCTTCATCCTAACTGTGTATATGAATTGAATACTTATCTTAATGACAGTGATATTCACATGGAAAAACAAACATAGAAAATCTTAAATTTTGAAAGTTTCAAAAAATTTAAGTTTTCTATAATGCTTTTTTCCAAAAAGAAATTCACATGCTTCAAATAATTTAAATTTTTTAGAAAGCTCAAGAAAAAAAAAAACTCAAATGTCAGTTACTTGGTATTTTGTCTTGAAAAATTCTTACGTTCCCCAACTCAAAATTGAGTTTTCCCAATACTCAAAAGAAAAACTATAGAAATCAAATAGTTAAAATTCAAAAGGGTAAAAATATTATATACTACAATGAATATTTTTAAAAAAATGGGGAGATACAGAGACTAAGTGTGGTCAGGGACTAATCCGGGGGAGGCAAGCATGGGAAATACAATGAAAGACCAATACAAGGCCCGCCTCCTAAATTTGAATGCTTTGTGAATTTTGATTTTTTGAGTATTTGGGTATATGGGTATGGGAGTATGTAAATTATGATTTGAAATTATGGATTGAATGTTTATTTAAAGGTTGAAACGGATATAATGTGAGATTTTGGTTGAGATTATCTGTGATTGTTGGAGTTTAAAGTTAGGTTGTGTTTTTTTGTGTTGACGATGATATTGATGTATGATTGTGCTGGATTATATGGATTTATTGTGTTGAATATCGACGCAAATGTGGTTGTTAATGGAAGTATTGTGAATCAGTAGCGGGAGTAATGTTTTGTAACTTGATTTATATTTTAGTGGATTTTGTGATTTTAGAGGTTCATTTTGGATTTATTGTGTTTATTTGATGATGAAGAATGAGGAGGATGAATGTATGAAGAAGATGATGAGTTTTTTGAGAAGAAGAAATGAAGAAGAAGAAGAAATAAAAGATTGAAATTTTAATTTTAAATTTCTTATCTTATTCCTATTTTTTTATTTTTTTTTAATTTAATTTTGCATTTATTTAATTTAAAAAATTATTATATGGTTTTTTTAATCCAACAAACAATTACACACGTGGCGTGCCACATAGCCATTGACCGGTCAAAATTGGCAAAAAGAATCAAAGTTGTAAATGAGCTAATTCTTGGGGGACCAAAATTGTAGTTTTTGTACTTAGAGGGACAAAATTGCAAGTTTTTTAAACTTAAGGGGGGAAAAGTACACTTTAGCCTGAAAAAAATTATGGAGAGAATCTTTTTGAGATTCAACATCAATTTCAATTTGTTTGTTTTTTTTCTCTTTTAGATGACCAGACAATTGTTTTCTTAGTATCATTTCAAGCAATCAAAGAGATGAAATAATAATACCTAAATTCGAATGACTATTAAATAATAAATAAATTGTTTGACAATTGTAATTGACACCTACTCATATCTTATGAAGTTATGATCAATGATATACAATACTTTTATTTTTGGCAATTGACACCTACTCATATCTTAAAGAAATGATTAATTGTGTTGATTTTAATGGTAAAATTAATAGCATTTACTAAAACATCCTTATTAATTGTAGTTAGTGGAGTAGTTAAGTTGGATGAAATTCAATAAATAATGGTATAATAGTGGGAAAAAAAAATGATGCATTGATATTGTAAAGTGACAATTATTTTGTGAAAAAGATAAAATTGTGAGACGAAGGGAGTATTTCACTAACATTTGAAAATTATGAATGATGTTTTTTTACAAAATTTTAATTTCAATTAAAAGAAAAAATATAAATGTTTTTTGCTTTCAAATTATAACAAATCAAACAAATCATGATTATCTACTTCAACGAAATCAACAATATAACAACAAAATATAATTTAAATTTTTATTTTTTTAATGACACCAACAACAATCTTTATTATAGAAAAAGTTGATGTTTAAGGGTATAATTGGGTTAATGAAAAAGTATGTATAGCTGCACTTATCTAGTTTGTTACACTTTTTAAATGATAAAGGAAAAAATTGAACATTTGTGTTTGTTACACTTTTATTTTAATATTTACATTTATTGTTATTTATTTGTTACGTGTGTTATTTGTATTGAAAATTGATGACATTTTTTAAAAGAAAAAGCCAACCCAAAAGAACTGAAACGGGTAGTTTTCTTTATATATAATATAAATATAGATTTAGTTATTTGTTAGTTTTGACTTTGTAGTGCCCCTATAATTTTTTCAGCAACTAACATTTTAAATTTTTTATGGGCCTTAAATTATGGTATCCTGGGCTGCCCCCTCTGCCCGTGCTCAGGGCCACTCCTGGACCAATATATAAACACATAGCAATCAAAAAAGAAAGAAAGGGAATTAGAACTCTAGATGGTGTAAATTGAAATATTCAGTAACCCTCCTGGGCAGCTGAACTAATAAAATAATCATTTGACTTTGACCAATGTTTAACCAAGCAAATAATTTGAGCAAAATACCAACAATATATGATGCTAAATCAAAGTAGGTCATTTTGGACGCCACTTTATAAACATTTAAAATAAATCATAATGCTTAGCCAAAGCCCAAATTGTGTTCTGCAGAGGCCACATCATGCAAATCCTACCTACTTAAATCAGTTAAACTCTTTCATTTCGCATTGATTAGATATGGTAGTTGAACTTCTTAACCAACCATCATACATAGTAATAATCTTCACTTATGTCTTCTATCTATAAATCCCCTTATCATCTTCCTTCTCTAACACAACCTTAACACTTCCAATTCCAAACCCAATTTTACAACTTCTCTTGATTCTACAGAAGTACAAATTCCTAGCACACAATTAGACATGGCAAATTCTGTTGCTTTATGTCACCTAGCTATAATATTGGTTATTAATATTGTCATGACTGGACCAGCCAATGCACAAATCAACACCCCATGTAACCCTTCTACAATAAGCACTCTCTTCACACCTTGTATGGGTTTTCTTACGGGTAGTAGTGCTAATGGCACCTCACCAACCACTGAATGTTGCGGGGCTCTTAAGTCGCTAACAAGTAGTGGCATGGATTGTTTGTGTCTCCTTGTAACTGCTAGTGTTCCCTTCAAAATTCCAATCAATAGAACCTTGGCTATCTCTCTCCCTCGTGCTTGTAACATGCCCGGTGTTCCAGTTCAATGCAAAGGTTAAAAAAATACTACAATATTTTTCTTGTGTTTGTAACTTTATAGAGTAAATTTTGTTATTCTAAATAATAAAGCTAAGATGGTACTTTTTCTTACTTTGCAGCCTCAGCTTCACCACTTCCTGCTCCTGGTAATGCCAAATTTCAATTTCAATAATTTTTGCACACAAATTCTTACATAAACCCTTCTAAAATGCCTAACAAAAATATTTTCTAACAAACTCTTTGCGACATGTGAATTTCATTTCTTACTTAGAAATTGAGTCATGCTAATTGCTAAATAAGAAATGAAACTAGCATGATCTATCATCTAGTAATACCGATGAGAGTGTTAGAGACAACATTGTAGGTTTAATCCCTCTAAACTATTTTTCCTTTGAATTAATTTTATAATGATTTTGATGTATATTCACAGGTCCAGTGGCTCTAGGACCATCTCATTCACCTGCATCTTCTCCCTCAGGATTTATTCCAACCCCTAGTCCTCAAGGTTATTAGCATTACACTTTATTCCATTACAATACAAAAGCTTATACAAGTTTAAACTTTTCATAGTGCTAAGAGCTTCTTAATGTGATACTTTTTTTTTTGAGGAAGTCTTAATGTGATACTAACATCCAACTCTTGCATTTTTCTTTGAGCAGCATCTTCTGACCACCCAGCTTCACCAACTTCATCTCCTCTGGCACCACAACAAGACACAAACGTTCCTCTTTTGACTCCGCCATCGCCATCGGTGAATTCCGGTACCCCATCTACATCAACAACGGGAAGCGGCCGCTCTTCTCTGACTCCATCATCTGCCATTACATCTTACAATGTCTCACCTTCTGTTCTATTGATTGCATTGGGATTTGTTGCTCTCAAATACTACTAGACTCTATGTTTGGCATATATTATGTGCAGATATACCTATCTAAATTGTTGCTATATAATTTTTTTGTAGTGTGGTTATTGCATTGGGATTGCACTTATAGATTATTTCATACCCCACATTTGGGGAGTATTTGTGATATATGTAAGAGAATGGAATAAAGATTTTGTTATTTTATTCAGTCTTGTGAAGTTTAAAGAAATATTTTGGTTAAGAGATTAAATTGATTGACATTATTTGAAGAAATATTCTACAAATATAAAGACTAAACTGATCAATCTACACAATAAGGGAGGTACTCAGGACCAAAGTTTTAGTGTGGCTAAACAAATAGTGACAGAAATAACGACTAATTTTTAAAATTTTATAATTTAGCGATAAAAGTTTTGGTCGCAATTCAAATTTGTTACCGATTTTTTTATAGTTTATACATATTGACAACCATTGCAGTCATTTTATTCGTCGCTAAGAATGTTAGCAATCGAAATTACGGTCACAAAAGTAAAAATTTCTAATTATTTTTTAAAAATTCTGATGTGACTATAGCAACATCAGAATGTGAATTATTTTTATTAATTAATTCTTTAGAGTTGTGAATTAATTTACTACCATTTTGACAATAATAATAAATATAATTATCATTCAATTCAATTTTCGAGCGTAACCTATAACCTACATAAGAGATATGTTTTATGGACATCCTTGTCCATCTGCACATCATCTACTTATGTGGAAACAGAACAATCAATCACTCCCTTTCTTCCAAAACAGAACAATCACACCAGCCCATCGCAGACTCATTTTTGTTTATTTTATACAAAGCACAAATATTATTTATTTTTTGTCAAGTAGTCTAGTGGCTAGAGCTCACACAATTTAATTGTGGAGAAGTGGGGTGTCCGGGGTTCGAACCCCAGCCCTTGCATATAATATGCAATATCCCTACCAACTGAGCTGAGCTCACGAGATATAAAGTCATAAGAAGTTTGTAGACAAAAAACAGTATCATGCTTAGCTTTAGCATGAACAGTGGTTGGCTTATTCATGGAATTATAAGGACATGTGTTATAGCAAAATGCAACTGCCACGAAGAAGAAGACTATAGCTAGGTTCTTGCCTAGCTTTTAATACATATTGCAAATTAAATAAGAAAAAAGGAGTGATGGTCATAAACCAATAACCATGGCAAGTCTATTGTTCCTCTTCCAATCTTAATCACCCTGCTCCCCAGCCAACGTCTAAAGATAGCTATTAACTCTTTTTCATTCATTACATGTAACCTCAATGAACTACATGTGAGGGTTCCAATTGAAGGAATGATTTACATCACTCCCCGACTCTACATTGAAGTACAAAATCATCTCTAAATATCTCGATAGAATATAGACAATGAATTTTTTTTTAATGATAAATGTTAGTTGTTATTTTTTCTTTAGGGATGTTGTTATTTATTTGTTATTGGATGATTTCAAACTTTTACATTCTTATTGGTCTAATTCAAATTAACTAGAAAATATGTTACTATGCTTAGGGGTGGGCAAAAAAATCAATCCGAACTGCTAAATTGAACCGAACCAAACCAAAACAGTTTCGGTTCAGTTATTTTAAATTTACCAAACAGTTCAGTTCGGTTCGGTTCAATTTTCATCCCGAATCAAACCATACCCACCCCTAACTATGCTATAATAGCTTCCAAGGACAATTAATTTATAGGTTGAAAATATAATCATTTTGTTAGAAGTCCCACGTTCGATGAGATATGATCCGACAAAATGTTAGATAATACTTCACTTTGCAAGTCATTTTTATAAGTTTGAGTTGGATTCAACCAAAATTATAATATTTCATCAAAGCTCGATCAAGATTTGTTGGTATTGCTATTGGGTTACCGCTATTAGGTCCAAATCATGGGGGTGTTAAGAATATCATATTTAATACTCCATCCGTTCTTTTTTAAGTGTCTTTTTATAAAATTAACACTAAAATAGCGATGTGTATTTTTGCACATTTTTAGATATATTATATACTTCTAAGTTGGAAATATTATTAGATATTTGCATTGGTCAAGTGGTGTGTCTTGTGTTTTCTTATCTTGTAGTTAGGTTGTGCGTTTTATTTTTTTCCATAATTTTTTCAAAAAAATTAATATAAATAACATAAAGATGCGTTCGATCAGTTAAATAGTATAAAAATAATTAAGAAGACAAATTAACCTATCAAAATTGATACCGTAGAGAATCGAACAGAATCTCTAAGGTCTCAAGTCAATACCACAAATAGTAAGTACTTGATAGAAAACCACAAGACAAAACTGTACAACATAAGATGGAAAATCACAAGACAATATTTTATGATATTGAATAGTTTTTGGTTTTATACGATTTTTGATGGACAAAATGCTCTTTTGATATTTTAGACAACTTGTATGTGGGACAAAAAGTTGTGTTGTGGTTTAGTAAGTGACAAGAATTTCAACTTATGTCATGACTCTTACATCCCGTTTGTCTTGTCACTAAAATAGTTTTACAAATCTAACATTGTAAAATTGAAGTTGTCATGTCTTTGATTTTTTAATAGATCAAACACACCTTAAATGTAAAAAGGATCAAGAAAAAATCAAACTGTAGAATAGAACATCTACTACGGGGCTTTAGTGCTTGTATGTGATTTAAGTTGCAACAACCTTAGTATAAGTTTGTAATTTACATCATACATAATCAATAAAAATATATAAAGGAAATATCTTTTTGGGTGAGATTTTTTATTTGAAATTTACCATTCATTTAAACTATTTTATAATTAATTTTTTTTATTCAACTAAAATATGAGTAACATTACTACACAAGGAACAATATTGGACACTATTATAATAACTTATTTTAATCTTCTTTGCAAAAAAATAAAATAAAATTGATACACTGATATTTAAAAATAATGAACAATCTGATATTGATAACTCTTTATAAGTATCTAGAACTAGAAGGTTGATAATGATATTAGCTTGAAGTTTTTTTTGTTATTAATTATAATGACTCTTTTTTATGCTAGTTACAAAGATGACTACTTTTTTATATTATTTACAATTTAAATAGATGATGACTCTTTTTAAAAAAATAAATAAATTAGTGTATATGATTTATT
>Ga0315915_1008033_pt1 | contig 12425 bp, 7 predicted proteins | sample MpolbnodulesMG_FD_207738 | JGI IMG/M metagenome (GOLD analysis project Ga0315915, IMG submission 207738) | Medicago polymorpha root nodule microbial communities from Los Angeles, California, United States - branched nodules | ecosystem: Host-associated > Plants > Roots > Nodule | place: USA... | reverse complement strand
CCTCCCCTCCCCTCCTATCGTAATTCTCCAACCAAACGGACCCTAAGTCTAAGTGAATTACCTTAGCCAATGATATGTCTAGTTACAATTATAAAACCTAGTGCTGATAGTAAGCTTTAACCTAAGATCGATTCATAATTAATAAAAAAATTGAAAACATTAAGAACAAGATATATCACATAAACATAGTTTGAATTTGATTAAGAAAAGGACTGATATATCACATGTTTCCTACCATTACATAAATGTTCATCATCATATCATAATCTATTGACATTTACTTACACGTGATAACGGTAACAAGCAACATAATTCAAAAGGTAAAAGATAAATGCACAAAACATGGTGTGCATTTTCCAATTGTTTATAATCCTTCAAAAAAAATGTCACCTTAGGGTTAATTGACCATACCTTGCACTTCAGAGTCGTCAAATTTTGGATTTTTTTACTTACGAGCTAAACTAGGGATTTATAGAATTTTTTTTCAGAGTCCAGATGCGCCTCATGCATAGGTTTACGTGCCTCACACATGCATTCAGTAATGCAGTGTCAACCTGTGACTTGTCCTTTACACCCCTCATGTGTGTCTTGATTCGCCTTGCACATTGGACAAAAGTGAATTCCTCTTTTCAGCTCTAAATTCCCCAACTCTAAAATTTATCAACCATTTATATGTCTTGTGACTTGCGACGAAATTACCCTACGTGTACTATGGAAATCGATTAAACATGTCAAAAATTAACAAAAAGGCACTAACACGTGGAGAATAGAAGACTGATTTTTCTCAAAAAGACACTAAAAATATAGAGCACAATAACAAAGACGTTCGATGAAACACCTAAAAATACCATATGACGAGGAATCATCACAACCTCAAACTTAAAATATTTTTTGTCTCCGGTTCAAAGTACTAGAATATTCAACTTGGAATCAAATAGAGCAATATACCTTTCGAACCAGGACAAACTTACTGCCCATATCATCACCATGTCTCGCTTCCATCTTCTAGCTAACCTACCACTTCCATTCTCCAGGTCTTTAGTTGGAATAGAGATAGAAAAGACAGTCCACCACTTTTCATCCACACAAAATTTATATTTACTCTATCACAATTTATCTCGTAGCAAGTGGTGTTGGTTAATCTACTTGATCAGAATGTTAACGTCATTTTATCACAGACTTGAAAATATTATAATAATCATTCAACTAGCAACCCCAATCTTAATTTCAAACCAAGACGAGGAGAATTATAACTTCTACCTAACTTCAAAGACGGCAAACATATATAAACTTTCAAGTAAAAACGGCGTGTGGTGTGGTTTGTCACCGAAACAAAAGGAATGAACTTTAGGTTCGAAGTGGTTTAGAAAAAGAAAACATATAATTAGGGTGGCTTGAAAAGTCCATGAGTACCAAATAATATGCCTCATGTGTGTATAAATATGACCGTTGTACCGCAAATAAGCAACTAAAGTTCTTGAAAATAAACATTAAAACATGGACATTCATATGCAAAAGAACATGGTTGAAAGTTAAATATATTTGACTCAATATTTCATCGGCTAGACAATTAGAGAATTTGGATGGTGATTGGGTGAATGACCCCCTGCTGTAAGCCCCTCAATCAGAACATACTGAACTCCCTCAACGAAGGTCGCCTTCCGATTTGGTGTTAAGAATAATTTTATGAGATATAGGATAAAGTTTCATCTGATCAAATAACAAAATTGGCTACAAATCAAATAAATATAAGTTCTTAAGAGCAACAATTCATCAATTGTCGTAACAGGTGCACGATAAGATGAGAAAATGCATAAAACACATGAAACTAAAACAAACACAAAACAAATACATAAAATAAATCCTTTCAAAAAAAAAAATACATAAAATAAAAAAAAAATAAAACTAAAATAGACCACCAAGTGAAACTCCTGAATCACTTTAGTCTGGTACTTTTGGTGTGAATCCTTTAATGCATCCTGTACCCATCAATGAGATTTCCAAACTCATATGCATCCTACCTGGGAGGCCAACACGAAACCTGGAAAAGAGAAAAAAACAAGAAAATAAAAAGTAAAGAAACCAAACAAAAAATAGAAAGAGCTAGAAAATAAACGAACTCAAAGAAAGTCTTTAAGTCAATATGGTAATCTATCCCTAGAGCAGGTATTGTGAACATGAACACCCTTCTTTAAATTCTTTTTTTTTGTCTTTGAAACCACTTCAGTGAAGGGCTCATTCGTAGCATCATAACAATTTCTCATATAACTGGTAGCAGTCGCTCTCTCTTCTTCATTGATATACACCCGAGGCCCAATGTTTGTATCTTCATTTTCCTTCCAAACATATTGCCTCAAAATCTCCAAGCCGTGAGCAACGTTGGGATTTAATTTGTCATCATTGACAATTTCATTTAATTTTTTCACCCCATCACTCCATGAACCAACCAAGTGCATATCAGGGTAATACCACGTTTGTTGTTTTATGCTAGCTGAACCAGATGAATTGGATCCAAAGACCTCGTAAATATCCAATTTCTCCTGAACCAAGCACATATTAGGATAATGCTTGCTCTTTTTGTTGTTAACGGCTAGCTGAACCAGATGCTTCTCAATTCTCACTAGCATCCAATTTCTATTGATCCACTTTTACAAGTTTGCAAGATTAAAAAATATGACCAATGAATTTTACTATATTTAAGAAAGTCGATGTTTTCTTTTGTATATTTAAAAAATCCAATTATTTAATTAGATAAAAATGATAATATTATAAATAAAATAAAAATTGAAAAGAAGAAAATTACACTAAAATTTAATTTCTAATTGATCCCTCAACACTAATTTGTACTTGAATTGAAAGTGAGAAGTCGGTTAAACTACGTTCAGTTGAGATTTGGGTTTAACCGAACTGAAAATGTGTGACATGAGTAAGGATATCCAAATCCTACAGTACAACATAGTTCTTGTAAAAAAAAAATTGTGACCTTTTTACCACTTTTATGGAAGACATGTCTTTTTAGCCACGTGGAGCCAATAGCATCTATCTATCTCATCTCATGTTTTTTTTATCTACGGCCATCCCCACCAGCCCATGACCATGAGGATTAATTAATTGGCTAATGTTTTTTTTATACGATAATTAATTGGCTAATTTTAATCAACGTCTACATTACTTTTGCATTAACTCTAATACAAAAGGACAAATATGTCATATCACGTGGCGTATTGACAGCACTTGTGCACGACCACAAAGCGTAAGCTAAAGTTGAAACTCGAAAGGCATTTTGATGCCCTTTTTCTAGATGGCCCAAAAATCTCACACCCATTTGTTTTGTTTTGTTGGTTTACTTTTACATATATTCAACTACTTCTACTATACTCTAATAAAAATATTAATAATTTAGAATCTACTAACCCAACCAGCCTCTTATTTAAACTAACATTAAATAATTTCTAAAAATATATGACCTACTAATTTCATTATATTTTTAAATGTTTTGGTAAAATTTCAGATTTTATTAATTGTGTGTTTAGATCCACATTTAAAAACTACGACAACTGCAAAACCACTTTCAAATGTTTAATTGTTGTGAATTTAAGAAGCTAGGAATCATGGTTTTTGCTAGACATGTGTTCATTGGTGTTTGGATGGAAAACAATCATTCTTCGTGAGTTTAAATCAGTTGGTAAAGACAATGCATAATATATGCAAGATCTGAGGTTCGAATCACAAATACTACAAAAAATAAAACAGAAGACAAACACTTGTTCTCTCATTGTTAATAATCTATGTAAATCTTATTGCTTTTAGTGGAATTCGTTTCCAATACACGGGACCTGCACTTTTTTTTAAAAACCAAGGATGTTGAAAATAAAGAGTTCATAACATTTATCTCTTTAATTTTTATTTTAACATTTTGACAGGGATAAAGAATCTAATTGTTTGACTAAGATATAAATTCAGAATCTAGTAAATTAGTTTCATGTTAGGTTTTGTATTAAATATTTTATAAAAAGTAAGAATGTAGTAATTAATCTAATTTGTTTCATATTTGATTATGTTTTAAATATTTTTGAGAAAACTTCATTGAAAATAATGACTTGAAACTTCTAGTGAATTTAGTAATATTGTCGTTTTTCGTTAATTATTCTTGCAATCTTATTTATATTTAAGGTTTAAATGCACTATTGGTCCTATATTTTTAGAAAAATAAAATGTTGTTCCCCTATTTTAAAAATAGAATTTTTGGTTTTGCTATTTAACCTTTTATTTCCTTTCTAAATTTTGGTCCCTCGTTTTTTATTTGTCATTTTTATGATATGATCTATGGTCTATTCACTTGTAGCTACTGTGAGACGTATTTTTACTCACATAGACGTTTGATGTAACCTAATAAACGTTTATATTTAATTTAGAAATTAATATTTAAAAAATTCAAAATCTACGAATTTCATCAACTTTATAATTTTATAATTTTTTTTTATAAAAAATAAAATCTATTGATATCAACAACAACTTCTTATTGAATCCGGAAGTAATAGAATCATTTTGATTTTCAATACCCATTTTAACTGTGTGAATTGATCCGCTAATCGGATGAATGGATCTGCATTTGAAAATCACGACAACCACAAAACCGCGTCCTAATGTTTAAATATCATCAACAACTTCTTGTTGAATCCAGGAGTAATAGAATCATTTTGATTTTCAATATCCACTTTAACTGCATGAATGGATTCACTAATCATGTGAATGGATTCGCATCTGAAAATTACTACAACCTCAAAACCGCATCCTAATATTTTATATCGTGAATTTAAGAAGATATGAATCATAATGGCTTATGTTAGACGCTAGTTTGTTGGTGTTTGGACGCGGAAACACCAAAATCTATGTGAATCTTGCTATATTTTTTGGGGAACTTATTTTCAAAATTTACGACGGGCATAAATTTCATCTAACAAAATAACCTGTATTTAATTTTGTTTAAAATATTTTGATATAAATTCAGAATATTTAGTTTTTTTTGATAAAAAAAGTTCCATATTTAGTTCACTATGAAATATTTTACAAAATTTCAGAATCTAGCAATTAATCCAATTAGCTTTACATTTAATTTTGAGATTTGATAATACTTCACATTCTCCCAATCCTTTTCTTTTTTGAGTGGAAATCTCCAAATCTAATCAGCGTTTAATTTAAGTGAGTTTTAAATATTTTGACAATGTTATCAGGATTTAATATAGATTTGTAATGAGTAAAAAATACACTCCATATATTTGTAATAATTCACAATAAAGAAAGTGTAAGATTGTTTTGGTATTTTAGTGATGTGTTTGGCGCGTATAAAAACGTAACTATAACTCCCACCAATAAAAAAAAGTAAGAAAATAAATAAATAAAGACAAAAATTTATTATTATTTATGAAACAAAAACGCTTTGAAAAGGAGAGAGAAAGAGCAAAACAGTGTGTGTAGAGAGAGAGAAGAAACAGAGCAGAGAGAAGAGAAGGGTGTTGTGTTTTGTTTAGAGAGAGAAACCCCAGAAATCCGAACCAGTTTCTCACTCTAGTTTCTTCATTCACACGCTTTTCATCGGAACCATTCATTCTCTATTTTGAGGGTTCCAAACTTTTTCAGATTGTTCCATTTTTACCCTTCGTTTCGTCCGTACAATGGAACAAAGGTACGGCCGAGCTAACGATGGGTCGTCACAGTTGCACTCTGATCCGTCGCCGGAATGGACTTCCGTCGGTGCCGATGAAGGTGATGATTCTATCTTTCTATCTGCATTCTCAATTTCATTTCGTTTCTGTTTGATTTTTGATTTCTTCGATTTGAGTGTAATGGAAGTGATTTTTGTGAATGTTGCAGGGTATGGTGGTGGTGAATCGTATCCACAACGACCTGATGAAGCTGATTGTATCTATTATTTGAGGACAGGTTTTTGCGGTTATGGTTCTAGGTGTCGGTTTAACCATCCACGTGACCGTGGCGCGGTAATTTTTTTCATTTTTTTTTAGTTTTTAAGGTTTTTGTTTTAAGGTTTTGTTCTTGATGTGATTGTGTCTGGTTCTGTTATATGAATGTGTTTGATCTTGTGTGTGTTGTTTGTTAGAGTTAAGGTTTGGATTTTTATGTTTTTTTTTTTTTTACTATTGGGGCTGTGTTTTGTTTTATTCATTGAATTTTGTCGGTGAAATTCACTTAATTGTGTGTGATTGAGGTTGTGCATTGGACATGGTGATTGAAATTTTGGGGATTTCTGTTTGTGATTGGTTTAGGTTATTGGAGCTGCAAGGATTGCCGGGGAATATCCAGAACGAGTTGGACAACCAGTTTGCCAGGTGGTTAATTCAGTTTATGCTCAATTATGGGTTGCATTTATATCCAATGATGATTGCATTTCCCAATTGACACTGTTATTCGTCTTTTGTGTGGAAAACAATGTTTTAATAACTGAATTCTGTCATTGTTCAACTGTTTTAAACTGCTCAAATTGGAACGAAACCGTGTTAAAACGTCGATGTTGAGCAATTTTGTTTTGCATGCATGTCAGTGCAGAAGTGAAGTTGACTTTTATTTTGTTTTGATTGTCTTCAAATTCAGTTGCTGTCCTTTTGTATTGATTATATCTGCTTATGTCATGCTGCAGTACTATGCGAGGACGGGATCATGCAAATTTGGCGCTTCCTGCAAGTATCACCATCCTAGACAGGCGGCAGGAACTACTGCTCCTGTGTCGCTAAATTGTTATGGATATCCGTTGCGAGTGGTTAGTACTTTGTATCACTTAATATTTGTTCCATGAGATTTTGTGGTTGTTGCACTCACATTTCTGAATCATGAAAAAAGTTTGTTCTGTATATCTGAACTTCTGTGAAAAATCATAACAGGGTGAGAAAGAGTGTTCCTATTATGTGAAAACGGGACAATGCAAGTTTGGTGCAACATGTAAATTCCATCATCCACAGCCTGTGGGTGGCCAAATGATAGCACCGTCACCAGTTCCCCAAGTTTCACCTCTGCCAATGCCGGTACCTTCACCTATTTATCAAACTGTACAGCCTCCGTCCGGTCCTTCACAACAACAATATGGTGTACTTGTTGCGAGGCCACCTCTTCTACATGGGTCATTTGTCCAGGGCCCTTATGGGCCAATGGTAATGTCCCCCACCATGGTCCCTTTTTCAGGCTGGAGCCCTTATCAGGTATGTCCGGACTTTTGTTTTGACTGCTTACTCAAATTATATGTGCTTTCGTTGAAGCTTTTGAGTTCTAGATGCAGGCTCCTGCAGCAAGTCCTGTACTTCCTTCTAGTACTCAGTTGAGTGTTGGTTCAACACAGCTGTATGGGATAACTCAGCTACCTTCACCAACAACTGCCTATGCTCAGCTACCTTCACCAACAACTGTCTATACTGGACCTTACCAATCCTCTGGTCCCTCAGCTGGTCCTTTCCAATCTTCTGGTCCCTCAGCTGGTCCTTATCAATCTTCTGGTCCCTCAACTGGTCCTTCAGGTAGTAGTCAGAAGGAACACTCGTTACCTGAAAGGCCTGATCAGCAGGAATGTCAGCATTACATGAAAACAGGGGACTGTAAATTTGGTTCTACATGTAGATATCATCATCCGCCGGACATGGGTGCACCAAAAGTGAACCTTAGTCCTATTGGCCTTCCTTTGCGCCCGGTAATGATTACCTTTCAACTCATTTGCACTTGGGTTCTTGAACTGGTTTATGAATATTTTTGATAATATCCTCTGGTACTAGATTTTTTGGAAACCTTTGATGATAGTAATAATAATAATAGCTAGCTAGCTGTAAGGTATAACCAAATTGACTTCTTAACTTTGTTGCTAGCTATATTTATTATTGCTTGTATGCAGGATTCAATTTCAAACTACACTTAAAGTTAAGTTTTTAAGTCATTCATCATTGAAAACAATTCACACCTGGAACCTTTTTTTGTCAGTTGGTTCTTATTTTTAGTGAACTCTTTTCTGGGATGGTTTTTTATTTCATATATTTGGTTACACACGCCTGTCTGATCTCTAGGACTCAGTTGAATGAGTGGTGCGTGCTTTACTAGGAATATGTAAAAGTAGTGAGGAGATTGTATGGGAAAAATCTCTAACCCTCCCCCCCCCCCCAAAAAAAAAAAAATGAGAAATGACGTTGAGAATATGTTTTCTTGATGAATGTGTTGAGTAGTATGTTGTACAAAATATTTGAACTTTTAAATCTCTAGGCCGTTGAAGATTTTTAAAATACTGTATTAGTTGAGTTGATGTTTTTTTTTTTAGGGATAGTTGAGTTGATGTTGTTCCGGTGTATTTTAATGCAATAATTCTCTGACTATTTTCTCACTTTCTCCTGCATAATTACTTGAGCTTGAAAAATGGATAAAGCAGAACCTTATTGCACCTTGTCCCAAATTTTAATTTGATTAAATGATTGTGGAAGTAGGATTGATTTTCAAGACATGCTTCCACTAAACCACATATTATTTTGACGTGGCCATTTGTCTTTATTGATCTTTTTGGCTTTATTTCTCTCTTAATGCAATACTTTGTCTTTGGACTTCAGGTAATAGTAGGCAAGTATCTTAATATATATTGATCTGTTGCTGCAATGATAAGTTTGTCTAATCAGTTGAAATGTTATTCAATTTTTGTAATGATTGCATTCACAAATTCTTATTCGTCATTCGTTCTATGTTTTTGTTTTATAATCAGGGAGCACAACCTTGCACTCATTATACCCAGCGTGGATTTTGTAAGTTTGGATCTGCATGTAAATTCGATCATCCTACGGGATCCCTGAGTTACAGTCCATCTGCTTCTTCCCTTTCTGATATGCCAGTTGCACCCTATCCTGTGGGTTCCGCCATTGGTACTCTTGCCCCATCATCCTCATCATCCGAGTTGAGGCCTGAACTTGCGTCAGGATCCAGCAAGGAGCCTGCTTCATCCAGAATGTCATCATCAATGAGCACATCAACTGCATCAGCTGGCTTGACTTTGTCAACGGTTGTACCGGTTTCTCAATCAGATGCCCAACCATCTTCTCAGAGTTCCGGTTCTTTAGCAACTCCCAGTGCCACCACAAGTAGCACCGTCTCTCACACCTCAAGCTAAGCAATGTGAATGTGTTCCTCATTATCACTCCATTTGATCTCAATTTTTCGATTGACTGTCTTTACTCATGGAGGGTCTCAAATAGGTTTTACTTTTAAGTTATCCCAGTTCAGGTCCAACAGTCATTGCACCAATCAATTGTCTTTGTGTTCATATAATCTTTTTGTGGCCACCTCTTTGATCTTGAATAAACCATGGCCAACTTTGAAAATTTTAGCAACCCATACAGTCGCAACTTGCTTTTGAATAACTTAAAGAGAATCTGCAAGTCCATTATGCACATGCCCATCCACATGTCTATTTTTTGTGCTTATTTATCCTTCAATCTTTTTTTTTTTGGTACGAGAAAAAAAAATTAGTCCAAAACCCTTTTTTGCATTTGGGAATAATACTCTATTTATGCTCAGAAGACCCTGTTTGCTATTGTTCCCAAGATATCGAAAGGTTTACCATGAAGAGAAGTTATCAGGAGACTACAATGAGGTTTCACATTGCTATCTTTTATTATTTTTGATACACCATGGTGTTGTGACAAGTAAAATGCTTGACTTGTTGGGTACTTAAATTTATTACAGAATACATATATGAAGAAACACATTTAAATCAACACATTTGAATGTGTAATAATTTATTTTTCTCCCTTTTTATCAGTTTACTTGTGAAGCTTTCGTGTGAGATCAGGTTATTTTCTGGATGAATTTTTTATTGTTTTGCATGTTATCTTTTTCGCGCTTAATATCTGGTGATGTTTGTTGTAAGATTATTGTATTATAAGTAGAGTGTACTTCACTCATCGTTTGCAACCAAACTGACGTATACCACTAAATAAATCTTCACAGAACCAAATTTAAGAGTCTGACTGTAGCCTGCCATACATTTGAATAGGAAATTAAATCTTTTCAGTTGTACAATCTGTGAATTATAGTCACTACTCACCGTTGAGTTTGGTTACACCGTGGAAACCATTCAAATTGATTGTCTGTACCTTTTTAGCATAAATACGGGTGTTTGGTTATGTCACACAAAAAGTGGTTTTTGCCTTGGTTTAAAAAAATTCATGTTAGGTTTTGCATCAAACTTTCTTTGAGAATAAAAATGGCGCCACATAGATTACTCTACTTGAACTCTTTTTTATTTAAAATAAAGTTTATGTAACTTTCGCCCAAACTCAGATCGGTATTGACTTGTCTTGCCCACCAATTTGATCAATATGCCATTGTGCGTGCTTGGTATCACAACGAGTTTGACAAAATCATGGTATACTATGGTTTTGATGAATTTCAATGTATATCACTTGCCAAAATTATGGTTGCATACCATGATTCTGTCAGATCCAGTGTTAATTCACACATGCAATATTCTCAAATCCGATTATTCCTTGTTCTAAGTATAGGAACCTACATATTGTCTTTCTAAGCTTTTATGAGCTGAATCAAACTTGTGCATTCTTTAAGTTGTTAAGGTGCCTATGATGCTTTTTATCTTGATAGCTAGGAACATTTGAATTGTCATCAACCATCTAGGGCAAGATAGGAAAAGACAAAATATTAACAGTTCAAAAACAGGACACAATGAAATGGGTCAGTAGTTTTTTCTTCTTCTTTTTCTCAGTGGAATCACTTCTGTTTTTCTGAGGGGAACATTGGCTAAATAGGTTGAGAGTGTCATCCTCAGCTATTCGATAGACAGTTAAAGTATAAAATCCAAATTTTAGATCCTAAATAGAGACAACTACATTCACATACATACACACACGTGATAGTGGGACATGGTAAGTGGTTAGGCTATATTGAAGGACTAACTAACTAGTCAAAGTCGATATTATGTTTTAGTATAAAGTATAATATCGTGGTGGACAAATCTTGACTATCAATACACTCCAACACCAAGAATTAGACATGTAAAATTTTATGGTAGGACTCCATTTGTATGCAAGGTGTAGGATTTTTTACACATGTATTTATTGTATTGATTGAAGATATTTAAAGAACAAACATAACAAAGTGACATCATGTTGTTTAATAAAACAAATGACATATGTAATTTGATTATATATATATATTAACACTATGTATAAAACCAAATGGGCGGAGCAATGTTCGTCACTATGAGGCACTTGCCTTCACTGTGTTTTTTTTTGTTTTTTTTGTTTTTGGCTTTGATATATTTTTTGATTTTTTAATTTTTAAAAGTTACGAGGTTTCCTAACAAAATCTCCATAACTTTACAAAACGTTGTAAAACTGTTAAGAAAGTGCCACTTGTCCCAAAAATAAGGAGCTAAAATCGCAATTTTTTGTAAAGATAAGAGACAAAAAAGAATATTTCCTTAAAGATAAAGGATAAAAGAGTATGTTTTTCTAAAAATAGAGGGTCAAAATAACATATTCCCTCCGTCCGAAATTGTATGGCATTTATAAATTAAAGAATTGAAAGAAGAGAGAATAATAAATAGTTAAAGATATAATAGGAAAAATAACATTAATGTTTCATTAGTATTGTAAAGCAACATATAATTTGGGACAATTTTTTTCTCCAAAGCGACGTACAATTTGGGATGGAGGGAGTATTTCTTTAAAGATAGAAGGCAAACTTGTTATTTTGTTTGCTTGGTGGTCAAAATCTCAACTTTTTAAAAGTTAAGAGGTTAAAAATACACTTATGCTTTTTTTTTAATACACATATTTAGACGGTTCAACGTTAAAGGTCCTCCCAACAAAATGCAACTTAAAAGTTTATTCTCACTACTAATTTAAGTCATTTTTTTGACATAAATAAGAAAAAAAAGTTTTTACCGTAATTTATGTGTATGTTATACGTTTATTACTAATTGTTCATCGTGTATAAATATTTTAATATTAATTTTTCAACTCTCAATATAAATTTGTAGTATTTAGGACAAATTTGTTTTTATCAAATGAGGTTTATTATTAGAGACCGAAGCAAAAAATTCAAACGCACAGGTTTTGTGATTTATATATTGAGAAATACTATAAATGTTATTGAAAATGAGAAAAAAATCGTTTAATATCTTTAAAATACAATTATGATGTATGTATATGCTTTTAAATATACTTTTTTTTTGTAGTGTTTTAAATATACATTTAGTATACAAATACAAATTTAAAACAAATATAAATAAATATAGGCTTAATTGTAGTTTTAGCCTCCTAACTTTCCCAAAGTTGCAATTTTGACCCCCTAAGAAAAAAACTACAAAACAGTCCCCTAAGTTTTGCAACTGAAACAGTTTTGGCCCCTAAGGCAAAAAAAAAAAATTAAAA
>Ga0315915_1008032_pt1 | contig 12426 bp, 9 predicted proteins | sample MpolbnodulesMG_FD_207738 | JGI IMG/M metagenome (GOLD analysis project Ga0315915, IMG submission 207738) | Medicago polymorpha root nodule microbial communities from Los Angeles, California, United States - branched nodules | ecosystem: Host-associated > Plants > Roots > Nodule | place: USA... | reverse complement strand
GACTCAACCTAGTAGCAACTTCGGTAGATAATAAAATTTGGAAATCCAAATACAACAGTTTGAAAATCCAAAAACAATAGTTGCCAAATGGGTTCATTATTTAGGGATGTTAGCCGATTCACCATCTCCATCTCTATACCGAAAAGTTTTCGCTCGCTGGTTCCAATAAGACTCATGTTAAATTAAAAGTGGATTCATTATTTTCTCAATGACAACAATTAATTCTAATAATCCCATGTGTTGTTGTTGCGCACATTTTCCAGTTGACGATGACACTCCTCGATAGCTCTCTCCGGTTTGTTACGATGCTCTTTGCTCCAAACAAAAATGTCATCAACACAACATCTCAACTTTGGTAAAACGGAATAATCACCGTACATGTGCCAGCACTCTGTAACCATATATTTGAAGCCAAGTTCGTGCTTCCATGCATTTTCGTAACGAAAATTGTGCTTAACCAAGTGAGGTCGTACCACATGGTATCTTTTCAACAAGATAAGATAATGATATGATGTTGGGTTTTGCTAAGAAAATAATTGTTTGTTTTAAATACACACTGAATGGAAGTATACATTGTTGCAACAAGTAATAAAGAGTAAATAAAGTATTGATCCCACGAGGATTGGAGTGGATAGGTTTTAAGTATTTCCAAATACTAAGTTTAGTTATTTAAGATCCAAAATGACAAATAACAAAAAAAAAAAATGAAGTTTTAAGATACTAAATTAAAATGCAAGAGTAAATAAAACATGTAAAAAGGATATAGAGATTCAAGTGAAAAGATGTGTTAAGTAATTAACTTGATAAAGATAGAGGTTTGCAAGATTTAGAAAGCTACAACTCAAAGTTATGGAAACTATAGCTTCGTACATCTATATGTAGAGAGTTATAGCTTCGCACAGCTTCCTGGAAACCTGGTTACCATTTGGGTTTTTCAACTCAATCATCATGTTAAGTATGAGAAAACACACCTTAAAGGGTACAATCATAAGACTTAAGTGAGTCGTAGCCTATTACAAGTGCTCTTTGTGAAGGTTTGATTTTTTATTTTATTTTTTACAATTTTATCAATATTGCTTTTTCTTTTAGCATTCTATCATATACGATGTCATCTAAAACATATTACATCATCAATTTTTAATTCAAAAATAAGATAGTGGGACTAAAATTGTCAAATTTTAGAATAAGGAATATCAAATCTAAAAAGAAAGTGAACAGAGAGAATCAAATCCGCAGTTAAGCCTATGCATGGCAATGTGGCGGGGTGGAGACGGGTTTTACATTTCCCGTTCCCATACCCGTTTTTCATATACCTACCCGTTACCCTACCCATACCCAATGAGGATGAGAAATTGAACCCCATCCCTTTCCCCGACGGGTTCGGGTATCCCCGCCCCATCCTCGCATTGAATAATTTTTTTAATAAAAAATTGAAGTTTTTTTTGCAACCCCTAGAGAAATATTGTAATGCATTATCCAACGATATGTTCACTTTAACATTTATTAGACCGATTGATTTAGTTGCTCCTTTAAACATCAATGGTAGTTTTTATAACACGACAATTATCAAACAAAATAACATGACATATCAACATAAAGTATTTTTCTTCATTCGGGACGAGTTTGCGTATGAGTTCGGGGTGGGTACCTATATACCCGTTACCCATCCCATACCCGTGTTTTGAAATCCGAGAAAACCTAAACCCAGTCAAAACGGGAAAACCCATCAAACTGGGTTTGATTCGGGTGGGTAACCACGGGTATGAGTTTTGTTGCCATGCCTAATTAAGCCCAAAAGGTAAAATAAAAAATAAAAAGTAAATTTTATTTTTGACCAAAAATAAATGATGTGAAACAAAAAGTAATTTCGAATATAAAAAAGGTGAAGAAAGGAGCATCGGAACAAGACGAGGTCCCACAGAAGATGCAGAGGATGGGCCAAGAGACCCACACTTCAACTGATTCCATAATAACAAACTAGCGACGAGCGCGGAAACAAAACTAACACATTTCATTTCAAAGCAATAACCATTTTTTCGATCAAACCAAAACGCATTGTTGCGTTTTCATGAAAATTCGTCACAATGGGAATTCCTCAAGCCATGGTTGCTCTACACGAACGAGCATCGTTCGTGAAAGACTCTCTTCACAGAAGCCAAACCATTACCGATAACATGGTTTCGATTCTTGGTTCGTTTGATCATCGTCTTTCTGCGCTTGAAACTGCAATGCGTCCCACTCAGGTAATGTGAATTGGATCAAGTTTTTGTTTTTTTTAGGGTTTTTGTTGTTGTTGTTGTTGTTGTTTGATTTTGTTGTTGTTATGTGATGATAGATTAAAACGCATTCTATTCGAAGTGCGCATGATAATATTGACAAGACTTTGAAAGCTGCGGAGGTTATTTTGGGGCAGTTTGATCAGACGCGTAAGGTGTGTATGTCTCTGTTTTTGGTTTTATTTTAAATTTAGTTTTATGGTTAAGTGATTGTTTCACAATTTGATGTGAAAATGTGTTTAAAAATAGGTACTTTTTTGTTTTGTTTGTGTTAACCCTTTGATTCTCGAAAAAAGGTCCTTGAACATGACACACTGACACAGACACCGACACCAGACATGATACTACACTTCAACGCTGGTAATAACATGAGAAAATAAATTAATTGAACATTATCATTGAATGTGTTACTGTCGTATTAGTTTCTGACACTGACACATGTAAGACACCAAAACGCCTTATATAATAGGTGTCGGTTATACGAAGGTCTTTGATTGTCCAGAGTTTGGCTAAGAAATTAATTGAATGTTAGTGTTGTGCTGGTGTCTGACAGTGACACATGTCGAACACCAAATATGTCTTTGATCAGAGTTGGCCGAGAGGTAAATAACATCTACCCATGATTTTTAACAAGAGATCGAACTCGGGGTGCTTCTTAAGTTTAACTACTTGATGAAATATAGTGGTATAGAGTTTAGACTTGGAATTTCCCCAACGGTTAAATGTTGCTTCTATTCACATTGCTAATTTGTATTGTTATATGAATCATGTACTGTTTTTTGTTATGGAAGTGTTCAATTGAGCTGTTTTTATGCTGTGAAATTTAGAGGGGAATGCTAACAACATACTTTATTTTCAAAATCTCTTTATGATTGGATAAAATTTAGGAATTACCTTGCATGTTTATTCTGCATCTGCCTTTCTTCTATGGAATTACTGTCCTGATTTCATGAAAAGTCTCTTATTTTTGTCCTGAGTTTATAGGAAAACCAAAGGCACAGAAAAACAAAAGTTGATTACTTTAAGCAGTTGATAGGCTTTTAAATGCTACATTTTTTTTGTCTTAGTTCTATATGCTGCTCTAGTACAGTATCAAAATGGTCTCATAAGTTTCAATTTGTTTGTTAACTATAAAATGAAAAGTTTTATCATTTAATGTAAGGAGTGTGCTCTGTGACAAAATTGACACCATTATTTTCCGTTTTGATTACCCTTCCACCTTCCAAACCTCCTCTACTAAATTTTGATTTGAATTTCAGATTAATGTTTTTACCATATTAGTAATGGTATCTTTAAATTGCATCTATAGCTATAACTGATATCCTGTATACATTTGGGCCATAAGTATGATACTTTTTTGTTCAACTAAATTTCTAGTAGACGCTATCGGGTTTTTAATGGTTTTCAATAAAATTTGATTGTTAGGCGGAGGCTAAAATACTGCGAGGGCCACATGAGGATCTAGAAAGCTATTTGGAAGCAGTTGATCAGCTTAGAGCTAATGTTCGTTTCTTCAGCAGCAAAAAGAGTTTCAAAAGCAGCGACGGTATCATCAACCATGCAAACGGCTTGCTTGCTAAAGCTATCTTAAAGCTGGAAGATGAATTTAAACATCTTTTGACAAATTACAGGTTCGCGATCTTGAACTTGAATCTCTGCTTTTCTTTTCAGTAGACACGTGTTTGTGCATACATTACATCTAACCTCTTCTAATTTCTGGATCTTCATCCCTTTTAGACACTAACTTAAGCATTCTATAGTCCTTCTTTAAGGTAGATCATCACTAATGAGTTTCTATGGTTTTGAGCACCTAACAAATGTTACTTTAGTTTTCTCATTTACATAATATCAGTTGTAGTAATTTTTAAATCTTATTTGTGGATAAATGGATTTTATTGCATTTTTATATTTATTACGGGCTCAAATTTTTCCCTTTCGAATCACTCCCTTGATCCAAGAGACCCGACTGACTTCACGTATGAAGTTCAAAAACCCATACTTGTTCTCACTTTTTCCACGTTTTTTTCCTTAACAATAACTAGATTATACATCATATTTTTTATTCTTGAAAAAACTAAATAACAAAGGAAAGATGTATTAAAGAAGAAAGTCAATGTTGATTGCCGTCAAGGAATAATATGTATGGTGTTTATTAAATGATTTTGTTTCAATGTTTTACTTCATCGATTGTACTCTTAGTGCTTTAATTTGGTCAGGAAGCCTGAATGTAAATGCTTATGAATTTTCCTACCAAAGGCACAAAACATGATTTTTCTTCCCCATATGCAGCCCGGTACAAAGTTACTATTATTACTTTTCCATCTAATATATAGTTATTGAGTCTAGAACAGGAAAAACTTAACTGTGATATTTTTGCATTCCTAAAAGTTTGCTGCTTCTTCATATGTGTCTTGTTGCTTGTGCATATGTAATTGTAGATCCTCAAAAGGTTTCAGCAATGATTTTGGATCTGAAACCTAAAAATCCTCGTGATATAAGTTTTAACATAGAGGCTTTTGATTTCAGCAAGCCTGTGGAACCTGATCGCCTTTTTGACTGCTTACCAAACTCTCTAAGGCCATCAGCGCAGCAGAATGCCGGTGGGGGTGGCAAAAACCATCCAGAAAAACAAAGCATAGAAACTGTCACTTTCACCCTCCCAACACTTATTCCCCCCCGAGTTATACCATTGCTTCATGAATTAGCACAACAAATGGTTCAAGCGGGCCATCAACAGCAGCTCTTTCGAATCTATACGTAAGAATGTTTACTTCTTTCTGTATTATCTGATGACTAGACTGCAATTTTGTGTGTACAAAGCTGGAAATATATGAGATCAAGATGGAACAAGTCTGCACATAAATTCTTCCAAATTTGGATTGATTTTATAATAACTAAATGTTCCAAATTTGTAGAGACACCCGTGCTGCAGTCCTGGAGACGAGTCTAAGGAAGTTAGGTGTAGAGAGGCTGAGTAAGGATGATGTTCAAAAAATGCAATGGGAGGTTTTGGAGGCTAAGATTGGAAACTGGATTCATTACATGAGGATTGCTGTAAGGATGAATATGAATCTCCTTTTTATTTTCTTTTTATCTACTCTTTTTCTGTCCCACAAATCACTAAGTTTATTTGAACAGATCAAATTGTTGATTGTTGGGGAAAAAAAAATCTGTGATCAAATATTTGATGGACATGATTCTGTGAAAACTCAATGCTTTGCTGAAGTCACTGGTAGTAGTGTGGCTATGCTTCTTAGTTTTGGAGAGGCGGTTGCCAGAAGCAAGAGGTCACCTGAAAAACTATTTGTTCTTCTCGACATGTACGAGATAATGAGAGAACTTCAACCAGAGGTATTTTTAAGTTTAAACTTCCTGTCTTTGTAAGAGACGTAATATAATATTGAGGCGTAATATAAATTGAGCACTGGCAGATTTTTTTTTCTTTTTGGAAACTCTTAGTTATCAATGTGAATTTGTGTTTTCTCATTTCCATTTGAAGAGGATTTGTTATTTGAAGGATGCATATCAATCCAGCGAATCCTAAAGGGAGTCTTCCTTAACTAGACACTTGGAGGCAAAAAAACGAGATGATATGAAAGAAAAGGTGGAAGCACCACATAGTATATGACAAGAAGATAAAAAGTTGCTAAAATTATTATAGTTTTGATTGTAGGTTTTTGCAAGCACATTTTATAAGAAATATAACTATTTTTAATAATTTATCTGCATTGCTACGATCATTGTAGGCCTGAACTTGATTCTTTTTGGTGTATATGCTAACATGTGCCGTAGGCCATTGTTTAAAAAATCAAAAGAGGTAACTTTTGCACAGAAAGTTATGTACTTTTGACTTTGACAAGTGTTTGACTTATATTTTAAGACAAAGTTTCCTTTTATGGATTCCTTAACCAAAGCCCTTAAGGCACTATGTATGCATATAAAATTATAGATATTTTCTTTGAATGTTATTTTTGTACTATTGTCTTGTTATTATCAAATATATTTTCTTTGTTCTTGGTGGTTTGAAATATGATGCAGATTGGGATACTGTTTGATAGTAAAGTTTGCGCTGAAATGCGGGAAGCTGCAATCAATTTGACAAAGCGACTTGCTCAGACAGCCCAAGAAACCTTTGGTGACTTTGAGGAAGCAGTTGAAAAAGATGCTACTAAAACTGCTGTGCAAGATGGAACTGTCCACCCTCTAACCAGCTATGTTATCAATTACGTAAAATTTCTCTATGAGTGAGTAATACTAATGAAGTTTCTCTGAATTTTTCCTAATTGGCCTGTATTGTCTTTCTAATTTTCCCCAAGGCCATCTGCCGTGGTTTCTGAATGTCGTTTCTGAATGTGACCAGTTATCAAGCAACTCTGAAACAACTTTTTCAAGAGTTTGATCCCGCCGATCCAGAATCTCAGTTAGCATCTGTTACAACAAGGATTATGCAGGCTCTCCAGAATAACCTAGATGGAAAGTCTAAACTATATAAAGACCCAGGACTAACCCAGTTATTTCTTATGAACAATATCCATTACATAGTGAGATCTGTGAGAAGGTTGGTTGTATATATTTTTGTTTTTCAGTAATGAAATATTTTAAGTCGGAGATTCTATCTGGATTCAGGACACTTTTGCCTATTTTTACTTACAGGTCTGAGGCAAAGGACATGTTGGGGGATGACTGGGTACAAATACACAGAAGAATTGTACAGCAGCATGCAAATCAGTATAAAAGGATCTCTTGGGCAAAGGTTAATTTCTTAAAGTTTAATTTTTCATGCTATCGCTGTGGCCGTAGAATTTTAACATTTATGATAAACTACTCTTATGAGCATAAATTAAAGATATCAAGGACCTAGTTTGTGTGTGTGTCTCTATAAATATAACCCCCCCCAAGAGAAAATGAGTCTTTTTTATTAGAAAGAAATAGATGAACTTCCCGTTGCAAAGATATTGCAGAACACCTCTCCAAGTTTTTCTTATGGGAAAATGTTAATGGTTGGTATATTTTGTTAGTAGTCTGGGTTTGAGCCCCAAACCTCTTTCCTAAACTGCTGTAGGTGTCCCTGCTCAACCGACCTACACCTTAGAGATTTCACCTCCCCGAGTTTGAAAGATGGTTATTAAGGCCTTTGGCAAGTGAGGAGCAACACTTGAAGGTCTGCAGGGTCTTGTAATTTGGTATTACCTGTATTTCTTTTAATTAAGAAAAACCAGTTCCATAGTTCCTATCAATTTACTTGTAACATATTCAGTGCTTCTCAGTTCTCAGTAAGTCGGAAATGACAACTTAACATATATTTGATGAGGCCTTTCATTAGTACATTTTAATTTTTTATTTTTTTAAGTTTTTTCTTCCTTGGTAGTAGAGAAGAGTAATCAAAATGTCGGTTCACCTTTCTGTTCGTAGTCATCGTTCCTTTTATCGGGTGATTCTTTCATTTCTTTTATAGGATAAGACCTGGCTCAACTTTTATTTTGGGTTTATAGGACAAGCTGTTTTTTATATGTAACTATGTACTAACTTCAATATTGCATTTGTTATGCGATATATTAGAATTAAAGATGCTAATCCAAATCATTTATGAATTCACCCAGAGTTCGTATGATGAAATTTTCATTAATAGATAGTGCTGTATGATCTTGCAGATCTTGCAGTGCCTCACTGTCCAAGGAGGTAATTCATCTGGTGGAGGGGACAGCAACAGTAATATTTCAAGATCATCGGTTAAAGAAAGGTTCAAGACATTTAACACTCAATTTGAGGAGCTTCATCAGAGACAATCTCAGTGGACTGTTCCTGATAGTGAATTGCGAGAATCACTTAGACTGGCTGTTGCTGAAGTTCTTTTGCCTGCCTATAGATCTTTCCTTAAACGTTTTGGGTATGTTTCAGTTAGGATAAGTCTTTTTTGTTTTCTAATTCTCTTATATATATGTAAGTTGTATCCTTCTCACATTGATGACCAAGTATTTAATCTTTCAGGCCCATGATTGAGAATGGCAAAAATCCTCAAAAGTACATCAGATATTCTCCCGAGAACCTTGAACAAATGCTCGGAGAATTTTTCGAAAGCAAGGCGTGGAGTGAACAGAAGCGGTGAAAATCGTTTCATAGATCATTGTGTTTTACAAACTTAGGTACTCGTTAAGAAGTTGTCCATGATGTAGACGTATGGTCCATTTATTGTATTCAAATGTCCTTTTCTCCCCTCCTAGTCCTGTCCCCTTTCATTCCTTCTTATTTCAGAGCACTAAATTGGTAAATTACCAATGCAGAGTTCAAGCGGGAGTCTTTTTTGTGGACTTCATATGGGATCACATGTAGCCATGTAATATTTTGTTCATATGCTCAACACAATAGACACACTATCTTAATTGTTTGACAATTCAAGTTTTCAAGAAAATACAATAGTATACACAATATAATACTAAATATTATATTTCATAATGTGTTTTATATTTGAGTTAGGCCTAATTCAATCCTAAAACTGATGAAAGAAAAACTCAACCCTAAATATCATTAACTCAGAGGGGTGAGGATTGGAGTGTTGCAAGAATTATTTTGGTTATGTTTCTACATAAAATGTTAGGTATAAACAAACCACATTTTCACCCATGAGATTCTGACAAAAACATCACATAAATAGAGGTTTCGTCCTGAAATAGAGAAATTCTCGTGTGGCCACAAGAATTTTGAACACAATTTGGAAACACTCACAAAAATGGAAAAAGATAGAAAGAGAAAAAAAATTGAATTGAAAGTAATTTTTTAATCATTAAATAATATGTATTTTTATATGATTGTGTCTAAAGGCTTGTGTCCATTCAAATATTTCCCGAACGTGTTTTTTATATCTCAAGTGACTTTGGAATTGCTACCTGTGCTCAATACTTTTCTAGCAGTTCATTAGTAATGAAAGGCATCTTATCACTTTTTCATCATTTCTTCTCAAATTTTAGTCTAGATTCTATCTAGAAGCGTTTTTTATATTGAATTGCTAGCCTTTAAGATTGGAAAATGTTGGACAAAGGATGTAGATGCAGCTTAAGCTCAATCTAATTGTACATTGTATTATCCAGGACCAAGTACCATTTGGATCCTCTCTATTTAGCACTCTTTCCATTTCTTTCATTTGGAAAGATAAAAACACACTGAAGTTAAAAAAATATAAATAATTAATAATAGTGAGACTCACTTAGTAGTAAGATCCATTACCTATTTTTTTGTATGAATCTCTCACCAAACGACATTCCCCATTTATTTTAAGCAAAAGGAGAAGATCCTTACTCGTCTGGTACAACTCCTCTTGAGCCGTAGGGATATATATCTCCATTGATAATATTTTTGGGTTACTTTTAGTCGCATGTGTGGGTGGCAATTTGATCTATCAATCTACCATCCAATCCATCCACTCATTCATCCATCCAATTCATCCAACCAACAAAGAACAAGTTAATAGTCATGGTTGTTTTAAACATTTTGAAGGTCATATTCTAATTTTGGACGCCAAATGTAGTATATGCAGGAGTTTCGACTTTTAAAAATTTGCATATGTAGGATTTTGGATCTTAAACACTTTATAGTCCTCGATATTTGATATAGATTAATATAATTAAGTTCAAAACTTTAAATTTAATTAAAACTTGGACACTTAATTTCTATTTAATGTTTTTTTATTTCTGCTCTTCACCTAGCACAAAACATTCACGCGCAGTTGAAATTACCAATTTACCTCTGCGCTACTTAAGTAACGCAGCGTGAGTTAACTCACGCAAGTGTTAATTTCCAGTGTGAGTTAACTCACGCAAGTGTTAATTCCAGCGTGAGTTAAGTTGCGTAGCGCATGTTAAGATGCACTGATTTTAACACTTGCGTTACTTAACTAACGCAGGGGTATTTTCAACATTTCAGCTGGGCACGAGCATTTTGTGCCGGAGGAAGAGCAGAAATCATGTTTTTTTGGGCATTTGGACTCTTAAAATTTTAAGGCCCTGTGCAATGTTCCACCTCGCCGACCCTGTTAATGGATTGAATTGAATATATCTATTTCATAATATAGATGGATCACAATTCATCCACTTATTTTTTTAACCTAATGGATCAACTAAAATCACAATACATATTCATTGGATAAAATATAAATAATTTTTTGTATAATTTATATTAATTATTGTTTTTTGACAGAATATTAATTTATTTTATAAATAAAAAACTGAATATTTAAGATAAATAAATATTAGTAATATGTTAAAACTGGATTTTCAATAGAAATTTCAAAACTGCCATCCATTCCTTGACATAATCTTTCCCTAAGTATGTGTTTGGCCTAGCGGTATATTGGATGCTGCCGCACATTAGAGAAAAGCTTGAATGTCCAGCTTCAACAAATTACGGTGAGAATCACATTGGAACGCGAGAATCCTGGTTTGAATGTAAAACCAAATATGCCATAAGACTTTTGTCTAATGTTGACCAAGGAATGAGTTAAACGGTGGAATGATTTGGGGAATATAATATAAACAAAAATAATTAAAAAATTCAAACGTATTTGCTCTAAATTTTAATCCTTTTTGTAATCCCGTGTTCCTACTTATAAATTCCATGACATTTTCTGCCCCAAAATAAAAAATTTCATGATATTTTTTATGCATATTAAAAAACTTGTTGATGCAACTAATGTGTATAGTTTGTGTATGGCTATTACTCTATCCATCTCAAATTATAAGCTGTTTTGTAAAAAAAAAATTGTCTCAAATTATAAGTCGTTTTATAATACCAATGAAGTATTAGTGTTACTTTTTCTATTATACTCTTAACAATTTATTACTTCCTCTTCTATGAATTCTTTGTTTATCTTTCCAATACCACGACAATTTTGTAAAACACTCCCTCCGGTCACATTTATAAGCAAAAAAAAGCTTTTTAGATACATTGAAAAATTAATGTATCTGATCTATAAATGTGACTAGATACATTAATTATTCAATGTATCTAAAAAGTTATTTTTTGCTTATAAATGTGATCGGAGGTAGTAACTCATAATATTCCTTTACCATACAAAATCAATTACATTTTTTAGTACGTGTGAAATTCTCAAAACATCTTATAATTTGGGACGGATGGAGTAGTAAATTATCCCTTTGACATAAAAGAATTTAATGTTGACTTTTCATATGTCATGACACATCGATAGTATTTTTTTTTTTCTTCTAAAAGATGCTAACAAGTGTTGTAATACCTTAACCCGAAAAGTATTTTTCTAAATTAAAAATACAATTAACATTTAATCATACAAGGGTGTCACACATTCTTATAATTCAAAACACTTCAATTCAATTAAAAATAGTGCAGCAGAATTAAATTCAAAAGATTAATCACATCATCTCAATAAATAAACCGATTTCAAAAACAAGATTCTCAACATCGAAGTCTTTAAAGTAAAATAAATCTCAATTCCCCAGTGTTACAGAACCAGAGCATTGACCCAAAAGTATACTCCTGATGAAATTATGGATTGACGAGAAAGACTCCTCTTATGCTCCAAGCTCACAACGTCTAAAGTTCCTCGTCCTAAATATTTGTACCAAACAAAGGTACATGTGTCCAATCCGCAATCGGGGTGAGTATATAATCAAAATAAGAAGATTGCATAATCATAATGAATAGACTCAGAGATCAAATACAGAAAACATCATTAATCATAAATGTATATTATCCAAAATAGCACATCAATACACATCAACAATTAATTCATCATACATCATTCACAACATCATCAATTTCAAACATCAACATTTATATGCAATGTGTACTTCATTCTTGTCACTTATATGCATGCTGGTACCGGATTCTACTCATCATTATTTGTATGTCAGAGTTGTGTTACTGAACATACTCGCGTCATTCTCGTCATTGTCCTAAATACAATATGATGCACGAGAAAAAACTCACCAAACAATACACATCAACACATCATCAGTAATTTACACCACAATAGGATTTATTTCATCAAACTCATCATTTATAAACAAGATATGTCTCATCATTACTCGTCATCATAAGCGACATGTTTCTCGTCATTATTGAGCATCATATAGCAATATTTCTTCATCATTAATCATCATCATACAATAATATTATCTCA
>Ga0315915_1008029_pt1 | contig 12430 bp, 8 predicted proteins | sample MpolbnodulesMG_FD_207738 | JGI IMG/M metagenome (GOLD analysis project Ga0315915, IMG submission 207738) | Medicago polymorpha root nodule microbial communities from Los Angeles, California, United States - branched nodules | ecosystem: Host-associated > Plants > Roots > Nodule | place: USA... | reverse complement strand
GTAATTTAGAAACCTTGTTTATATAACAAGATGTGCATAAGGTAAACAAAGTGATAAATTGTAATTCCAATTTTTCGCAGAACAAAAAACCATAACAAACAGGATATTTCATTCCATTTTATAGGTGACCCGGATGCTAAATTAGCAGATAAATTAAAGACTAATCAATCATCATTCTTGAGCTATCAAAATATGGCAAACACAAATGTTCATCACTAATCACTATCACAATAACTAACACTACTGCAATAGTACATTAAAATCTGTTAATGCTCAAAACCATAAACATATCCATCCGATGAAACCAAACCGTATAAACAATTGCATCAATTACACCCTATATAGCTCTGACACATACATGACACCGACACTGCTCCTAATATGAGAAAATAAAAGCATTTTAATGTGACCATATGTGTCGATATTGTATCAGTGCCTCTGAGCACACTTTCAACCTGAAGTATCCGTACTAATAAATTACACATACCTCGATAAAAAAACACCACCATTTACGTTCAATCATCGTCCTCATGATCACTCTCATCACTAAAATACCCAGTTATCTTCCCTTTCTTCTTCCTCCTCTTCTTATCATCCAAACCCCCACCCTCATTCCCATTCCTCCCCAACAACCTCTCATCAGCTCCATCATCCACCACAGAAGCCCAATTATCTTCCTCAAACCGCTCCGTGCCAATCCTATCATTCTCATCCTCCTCGTCATCCTCCTCTTCTCTGTCTTTGGCCCCACTAAATCCCCTTCGCGGCTTCTTCGGCTGCGGCCTCACCCTCGGCCCCAATTGATTCTTAGGACACTCATAAGACAAATGCCCACTCCCACCACACTCAAAACACAAACCAGTCTCAGTATTATAAACCCGCTTCTTAATAAACTCGGGAGCACGTCCATTATCAGCAGCAATAGAAGCACTCAAAGTCCTACCATTCAAAATCTTCTTATTCATCTCCGTCACGGCGCGTTGCGCGTCGTGACGGGAAACAAATTGAATAAAAGCAACACCTCGGCTTAAGCGCGTGTGACGGTCTTTTAAAACTGTCACACGCGCTATACGGCCGAAGGTGGAAAAGAGAGTATGGAGATCGGAGTTAGTTAAGGAGTAATCTAGATTTGAAACGTATATGGTTGATTTTGATGGTGCTAAGGTTTCTCCTGTTGATGGTGCTTTGTTGTTGTTGTTTGATTTTGAGGATTGGATTTGGTTGTTGGTGGTGGTGATGGTGGTGTTGGGGGTTGAGGATGAAGCGCAGAAACGGTAGAAGAAAACGTCATCGTCTTCTTCGTCGCTATTGGTGTTTTTGCTTTTGGTCTTCTTCTTGCTTGACATTTTCTCTGATGATTTCTTCGCTTCCGGCGAAGTTGTTAATATTCCGGCGACAAAATTAGTTCTCCGGTGCCGCCGATGTTAAGAACGATTGACTATTTACACTTCAAGTGAATTTTTAACCTCAAAGACACAATTACAAGCTCAAAAAAGGGCTTTACCAAACATATCCTTATAGCCTTTTTTTTTAACTAGTAACTTATAACTTATCATCATTTATATCAATTTTATTAGTAATCTTAATTGAAAAATATATGAATTCGTTGAATATATATCTTTGATGTCATTTTATATTTATAAATTAGTTCAACAATTGATTTTATCAAATACTTACTACAAATTCAATCAATTATTTTATCGTTATCATATATAAGTTAGTTTTTCAGTTATATATTATCACTATCAAAAAAAAAAGTTATATGTTATAAACTCTTCTGTTATAAGACAGATTATCAATAATTCTCTATTTTTACGTCCAAAATTTATTTTGACACAAAACAAACGACATTCATTCTTTCAAATTGATAGAGTACATCAATCCAATACAAATTCGCTAAAAACAAAAGGATAAATCTGTGAACAAACTCACGACATCCATGTTAATAGCATAAAACGACAAAGTACATAAGCCTACAAATATGACTATATTAAAATCTCCGGAATAGTCATGCCTCTGGATCTACAACGTTGATGACGCCAAAGTCATTGGTTGGATCTGCACTAGGTCAAAGCTGATCTGACAATCTGAATCGAACAAACACCTGAACAAAGGAAAAGATAAACAACGTCGCACAAAGACAACAAACAAAACAGCGTCGCACTAAGACGACGAAATCACAAAACGAAAACCTAATTCGATGTGAAAATCACTTATTTAAATAGAATGGGAGGAGAAAAACGATTTAGAGGGGTGATTTGGGGTCAAAAATTGACCCTAAACCACCCTTCTTTAGTGGATGAAGGAAAAGAAATTAGGGTTTCAGCCGACGGCTAAGAAAAGAGAAAGGGGGAAGTCGCAAAACGATAATTTTTATTGTTAAATAAGTTCTCGTTGTATTCATTTTGTTTAGACGAAAAATCAAACGAGCATCACACGTCCAAAACTTATTAGAATTTAACTTATTGCGAGAAAAGGGGAGTAGAGAAAAAAAAAAGATAAATATTTCATACTTTTCGAGAGAGTATTTTTTAGAGAATAATAAATGAATGTTTATAATTAATATATTTTTTATTTTAAAAAATATTGTAACAATATAGATTAAATTTGAAGAAAAAAATAATATAAACCCTCTAAAACTATTCTTCAATACAAACCTATGAGATTATGTATTATCAAAAGAAAAACTAAACAATTTGAAGTCATTTCTTTCCCATGTCTTCTATTTATTTTGCTTGCTTCTTTATTATTTTTTCTATAGCCCCCCTCCCATCCTACACTCTCAAACATGCCTTTAAAACTTTCTATTCATATGTAACCCTTTTTTCTATATAAAAATTAAAATAAAATGAGAATCTAAATATTGTTATAGTTTCTCTAAAAAGTTATTCTTGTTATGAATTTGTGAGTATTTAGCCTTCCGTATAATTCCCATTAGTGTGTGCTTTGGTTGTTGTTAGTGACTTTTATTGTTAGTGGTTTTACTGGTGTTCACCAGTCACTCATATACTTATAAGGTACAATATTTATGTCCTGTAAACATGACTCATGTGACATTATAAAAGATACTTTAAAGATCATAATACAAAGTTCATATTCTCTCCTTGATTTCTTTTTGGTTAACTTCAAAACAATTTTCAATATAGGGTTTTTTATTTCAATATGAAAGTGATCTTAATTATTTTTTAGACAAAAATAAAATAAATTTTACATAATATAAAAGAATCTATAAAAAAAATCCGTTTGGTTTCAATTTTAGAAGGTCAAAAGTGATTCTAGAGGTTGTAGAATTGATTTTGTGATGTTTGTATAGTTTAAAGTAGTATTGGTTTTACTTCTACAGTTGATTTTAGCCTTAAATTTATAATTAAATCCACCTTTACATAAATCCATCTAAACATAAATCATTTTACATTCTACTCACTTTTATCTTGAATCAATTTTACATAATCAATAACCTTCTTTTTGTCTCTTCTTATTTGTAAAAAAACAAAAGAGAGAAAAATGAAGAGAGGTGATAGGAACCTCTTATGAGTATGAAAAATAAAGTTGTCAAAAAATAATTGTACAAATATTATTTCTCGAGGGAGTACACTAATTTTAATGGTGTAATACATGTGTTTATATTCTATCCGGCAAAATCAATCAATTTTACCTCCAAACCTCATTTGACTAGAAATGATAAAAGTGCCAATTTTAACATTAAACTTGCTTTGAAAATAAATGCATCCAAATACAAGTTATAGTCACCAAACCAATTTTACAAAATGAATTATACTCAAAATCACATCTATCAAAACTCACCCAAAAACACCAACATTTGTGAATATTCTATATACTTTTTACACTATAGAATGAGTTCGAGTTCGAAACACAACCGACATACATCCACGTTACTTCATTTCTAGTTTATCAGAGAAGTATATTAGTTACATTAATGCAAGGAAGACTCATCACAGTTGCCCTTATGCACAAATAAGGTACTAAGGGAGTTGTGATCTCTCTGGTCACCGGAAAGTTCTAGTAGGAGAGAGAAAGACAGTGAATAAAAAGGATTCGCTGTAATCTCAGATAAACGCCAAAAAAAAATGACCGAGTATTCATCACTCTGGATGAAAAGTCTCTTTCTTCCTCTATTATAATGCCTTTGTTCACCTGAGCTTTATTTTACACATGAATCCAATCACATACAGAAACATTTATTGCATCCGAATTGATGCTTTTCCTTTTGCTAGCAAGGCATGTACCTGACCTCATACTGTTTGTTCAACTTGTTCTTGTTTATCGGCCTTTTGGCTTCTAAGGAAGTCTAGAACTGATAGCCGCTATAGAAGGATGGAAATTGAAGTTAATTTCAAGATCTTCATATTCAAATACGGCATAAAATGGAAATTCTATATCTAATAAACAAGAGTTGTACATTAGATACTAAAAATGGTTATTAATATCACTTGATAGTAAAACTGAAGTCCATGGTAGAATTGTATATCTACAAACTAGAAAATTCTATATAACATCACTTCTTCTAAAGTATAATAAGCTTTTTCTGTTGTAAAATATCGACATTTTACCAAGTAATAACTTCACACTAGGCTTAAATATACTTCATCTAATAACTTTGTGAAAAATGCAAATTTAACAATCTATTACCTAACCATTGAATCAAGTTATATCATCTTCATAATCATATTTGCAGTTTAAGTCATTTAACTATATGTTAAAAATAAAGTAATGCAGTGTACTATCAATTAATACTAAATTTCTATTTTTATGAAATTCCAGAGACTTAATTTACTTCAACAACTTACCCGTTGCTCAAGTCCACTGGCTTCGGATTTCAACGTAAGAGATTCCAGCAAGTCTATGGCTTCTTGAAATCCATCACTAGCCAACTTTTCATCCCCTAGACTTTTGTCCACATCCGCTACTTTTGCAAGAGAAACGGCAACATCTAAGACCTAAATTGATATAAACAATGAAAAACAGTTAATTTCGGAATCAGCCATACCTTCTGTCGAAAATGCATGTTCTAACGAGGAAATGTGCATGGGTGGTTAAAGATTCAATTAACCTAAGTGGTTAATGGGAAAGATAAATTGTACTTATGGTTCAGTTGTTGCAAAAGAGAAACAAAACCAAACTGAAAAATATCTACAGTTACAAGAACTCACGTAACGAGGAAACTACGGGTGCCTCTGATCAGTGGAAAGTTATGTTTCCATTTTAGTTTTCACTTAGTGCGCAAACAGGCACTAACATAATCTGTTTCTATCAATCTCTCATTTTTCCTGCCTTTTTCTCTTTCTATTAAATGTTTTTATCATTTTCATGGACAAATCTCAGAAATCAGAACACAAAACATACAAAAACATTTTAAGTTGCCAAGAAGCTGCCCAACCTTGTCAAACCCTCGACCTCCTTATCAGTCTGCTTCTTAACTCCCACCCCAGCCACCAAGCCATCATTCTATCCATTCGTTATGTCTAGAAATTAATCTAACTAACGAGATTGGCATACATCACATCATGAAATATTTGGTGAGTAAATCAACTAGTAAGCTAAAATCCACATACTAAGGCCCTGTTTCGATAAATTAATTAAATGCTTATACCATAAGATGTAAGAGCTTATCATATAACTTGTGAAGTTGTGCTTATGTATAAGCTATTTCTATAACAAAGATAAAATAAAGAAACTGTTTTCCTATAAGCTATAAACTATTTTCATAAGCCATACTGGATAGCTAACGGAAATAGACTGAAAACATCTTTTGGACTTGTCATAAGTTGTTTCTATAAGTTCTCGCCAACGGTCTCATGGGTGCTTATGTCAGTAGATAAGCCTAAATGAGTCAATTCAAATAAAACTTTAAAGCAAGGAGGAAAACCCTACGATTAGATATAATTCAAATATAAGTGGATAGTATTAACCAACCTGAGATGAAACATTTGAATTGTTCTTGACAACATCACGGCGAACATTTAAGGATTGAAAATAGTAAGATCTTGCAGCTTGAAGGTCCCCATCATAATATTTAAGATCACCAATTTTATTAAGCGAAACGGAAAGTGTATGTGTAATCTGTAGGACAACAAGTTCAAAGAAATTAATTGATGAAAAACAAAAGCAGCTTGATCTTACAATTTATTATTTTTCACTAAAGCCAAGAAAAGCAAGGTTCTAATGAAATAACCTCCAAATCATCTTTTGGCAACTTTGACAAAAATTCAACACTTTCTTCAAAATAATTAACTGCAGAACTGCTATCGCCCATTGCTCGGCTGCAGAAAATTGATGTCAACATGAAGATCACAATCTACGTCTTAAACATGACATTAAACTATACTCTTTTATATTTTGTGAAACAATAAGAAATATGGTTGGGATGAATGAAACAGGGAAGAGCAAAAGGTATGGAGTACATTAAATTAAAGATTTAAGAGCACAAAATATTTGCATTAATGAATCACAACAGACAATTATTAGAAAAATGTTGCAACTATATAATATACCGACATTTTCCTATCCCTAAAAAATTAATGCTTTTAGGACCTATTTCAAAGTACGAGAGAACAGTAAAACTAGCAAAAACTAATTCTGGACACCATAACCAAAACTCAACACCCTCAATACCAAAGATGATTTGAATTCAACACATTAATTTTCCAATCTCCACGATTTTAATCTAAACATTCCTGTTTGCTTTTATCTTTCTTGGTCTCAGTCTAGTTATATGCAGTTTTACTGTTGGTGTTGTCAATAGCTGATTGCAGAAAATAGCAATTTGCTCCAATTTTGCTACGTTATAACGTTATAGCGCCACTATAACTGCTATTTGATAGCACTTCACACTAAATAGAGTATCACGGAATAATAGAGATTTGTTCAAATTTTGTTATGATATAACGCTATAGCCACTATTTTCGACCGTGTCTTTATTTATCAGTCTATTATGTCCTCAATCAATGAAACTCCTAAGTCCTAACTGATACACTACTCTTAGTTTAAAATTTCTCCATCTTTCGCTAAGCACCAACCATATGTCTAAACAATATCTGATCATAGAATACATTGAAAATATCCTACAACTTACCAGCAGTCACCAAGCATACCCAAGACTGCTCCAAGTTGTGAACATAACTCTGAAGTGTTACCAACTTTTTCTATCTGACTGCGAACGTCTTCTGCACATAGGTTCAGTCTTGATTTGGCACTTTCTAAATTCTGAGCACGGAATGCCTGTTTTAGAATTACAAATGGTAAAATGTTATTGTCAAGTGGTCAAACAAAGTATAAGAGAAACTTAGTAAAATAAAAAGCTGTAGCTTCAGCAGATCAAGGGTCTCCATCAACAATGCCATATCCAGATAAAAAAACTTATAGGTTATATGAAAACAATTTGACTTTATTTTGTCTTTTGTTATTATAGAAATAGCGTATACATGATTCCTTAGATGATAAGCACTTATAGCATAAACGTTAATTAAAAAGTTGTTTACCAGCTCAGAATGTATCAAAAGTAATCAACGTTATCATAGTCACCACTTTCATTGTGGATGATAATAGTTAATGACAAAAATTTCAAGGATCTTCCATTCTTTCACAAATTTAATTTAATCCTTCATATATAAGACTTCATTCATGTTTGAAAAGGACATACCCTCATGGCCTGTTGCACCAAGAAAGAACCTCTTTCCAAAGACACATCCTCGTATATGACAGGCTTATTATTCTCTGCTGCTTCTTCGCCATTGTCTAAATTAACAGACCTTTTGATCCTGGCATGACCTTCAATAAAGCGATCAACTACACCTTGAAGATCAGCATCAGGCTCGATCTTCTCAATATCAGCCCCACATAACGGACAGTCCTTAAAGCGCAATATACATGCCCTGCACATCAGACAGACATAAAATAAAAAATGAGTCAAAAACATTATATGCAATATAGATTCGAGAAATAAACACGGGCCGCGATACATACTTGCAGAAAACATGAGAACAAGGCACACATTTGCTGGTGTCGAATAGAAGTGCCTGGCATACCATACAACTAAGAGGACCAATCTTAAATGTTTGTGAGTCATATCCCAAAGGACACTTTGGTGAGACACTAGCTGCATCTTTAACCTCTTTCTTCACCTTACTTTCATGCTCTACATGATGTTTATTTGAGTTTTCATTTGATTTTTTAGAAGCATTACTGTCATCCGGCCGGGGAATTTTAACAAAAGGACATACTGGTTTCATATTGAATCTCCACAACAAGAACCTACAAAGGCAAGAAGTTTACATTCAGTTAAGTTTAGAACAACTTCAAATATAAACAAAATGTGCAACCAAAAACACGAAAAAGTATCAATATTCAATCCTCGTTAATTACAGACACAAATTCCAATGATAAAAATCAGAAATAGTGAAATACTATCAATTAAAACTCTAACAAAAACAACATCTTTGCAGTCAGTTGACTTAAGAACATCTTCCAATATAAACAAAATGTGCACCAAAAGTATCATTCTACATCATTATAGTCTTATAGACACAAATCAAAATGATAACATCACAAATCATATGAATTAAAAAAACCAACAAATTCAACATCTTTGCATTCAGTTGACTTAAGAACAATCTTCCTATATAAATAAACAAAATTTGCAACCAAAAACTCAAAAGTATCAATATAGTTTTATACACACAAATTAAAATGATAAAATCAATAAATCCTATCAAATTAAAACATGAATAAGTGAATAATTCAAGTTCATTTTTTTACAACAAATAAAATATCAATGAATTACAAATGAACTTCAAAGAAATTAACCACTACCCAGAATAGAATTACAAACAAATTTTCAATCTTCTCACATAACAAATGAACTCCAAAAAAATCTAACACCACCCAAGTACCCAAAATTATTCCAACATCATCAATTTTCAAAAGGGTATCCGAAAATAATATCAAGATTCAATTTTTTTCAAGAAAAAAAAAAGATGAGAATGTTACAGAATCAAGAGAGAGAAAAGACGAAGTTGAAAGAAACAACGTTGTTGCAGGTGTGTTTGTTTGTGAGAGAATTGTGCGATGAATTCTGAGGAAATTGTGGATTGTGTGATGATGCGGTTGGTTGGAGATCGAAGTTGGGCTTATCTTTTATATTTAGTTTTTAGTCCTTAATTCTAATGTTTATTTCATTTCATACTCAACCAAACAAAACAGAAAAAATTTCAAATAAATAAATAAAATGGTTAAATATATTTTAAATCCTCTAAATACCCTACAAAAAATATCTTCAAAATATGTTAAATTTTTAGGTTTTTAATATTTTTGGTGTTAACTCGTCAATTTTTAGAGAAAAGATACATTATTCATGAACAATTTGTTTTATGGGAAGCTCATTAGCCATTTGAAACAAATATATTGGTTAATTCTGTTTTTAATTTGAATCCATACTTTCTTTTTTATGTTTTTAATTTTAATCCATACTTTCTTTTTACAAATGTCATGTTCGGTGTTCCAAATGATTTTTTTTTTATGACATATAATTGACAAGACCTTAAAATATCATATCATTAACTTAATAATTTAATTGTTTAATCTTTATTATTATTATTATTATTATTATTATTATTATTATTATCATTATTATCATTATTATTTTGGGACAAATCTTTATTGATTTATCTATAACTTCAAATCAAAGATTCATTTGTTAAACTTAATATTAAATAGTCAAATTATTAAACTGATGATATATTTTTTTAGGGAAAAATTAGTGATAATTTATAGTCTTATCATTGATATGTCATTAAAAAAAAATCGTTTGAACATAAAACGTGAACTTGGTTCAACATAGACAATGTAAGGACTCGTGAAATTAGGGCTCGCAGAGATAATTAATTGAGACAATTCAAACATAGTTCGAAATTTGACTTGACAATTAATTCGTTGGACTTGATTTAGAAATCATACGAGTTTAACTTGAGTTAAAAATAAAATAACTTTGTTAACTAAATGAGTTGAACATGAGTTATATATAGGTTGACATGTTTTGTTCATGAGTTGATTGTAGGTATGTATGTGGAATTTTACCGATTTTTGTTTATGTTACATTTACATGTATTAGTTTTGGTGTGTTTTGTAATTTTGTTTTAACGTCAGATCTTTTGGCGGATGCGCTGTTGATGGAGGTTATCCTTTCCGGCAGTGTTGGGTTTGGGTAATTACGGCAGACATCTGCTATGTCTATCGCTGGGTTTGAAGCTTCTTGTCACAATCTTGGTCAGCTAACTGGAAACCATTGTCTGATGACGTTTGTCGCTGAAGTTGTTGGTGTTTTGGATTCAATCGCGTTTGTGGGTTTCTGTTAAATGAACATGATTCTTCAATAGGAGATCCGTTCGTCTGGTTCCTTTTCAGCCACCGATCTGATTAGATGGTGGTTGTTGTTTTGTTGTTTTCAAGTTTGTTCGTGGCTTCACCATGTGGTTTATGACGCTTGTGATTGATTGTGCTGGTTGGGTCTGGTTTTCCCCCCTCAGTGTTGTAATGGATGTGCTTCACAACAGATCTTCTATGCTAGAAATGGTCATGTATCTGTTATCCGTTGTTGCTGCGATTGGTGGGTGCGGGTTTTACCGTGTTGGCAGTGCTCGTGGTGCTCAGACTCATTGATTGACCATCCCTCGATCTGGCCTTCAATTGAATTTTAGTTGTTTTCTATTGGATTTGCTAGAAATGGCCATGAAGCTTTCTGTCGTAGCATAGCGGGTTGTAGGGTGGGGATAGGTATCCGACTATCCGTGTTGGCGGTCGAATTTCTCTCCTTCACGAAGTTTGGCCCTATATAACTTGGGGGATGTTTCAAAATTCGCATTAGTCTTTGATGTTGGACTGTTTGGCTCGAAAGAAACGCTATGCTTGTTGCTGTCGCAAGGAGCTGTTGCTTCTTGGATCTATTTCGTGTTGACGGTTGGTCCATACACCGCACATTAGACGTCCACCGATGGTATTTTTATTTCTTTGTATCACCTGTTTAGGTTGGCATACACTTTGTGTGGATTGACTGGGTTAGGTTTATGTCCCCCCAGTTCCAGTTCTTTTTGTATTTATTTTTTCCTTTTTTTAATAATAAATATATATATGAGTACCTGACATAGACCGGAATCTGCAAGGCATTTCAACTTTGTTGGAGTGTCTTATGTTCCTTTGTTATGTCATTGACTCTTGCCTTATCAAGAAGAAAAAAAACTATGTATTTATGTCTATTATTTAAACATCTTATGTTTGTGTAATTCAATCTTTCTTTTTTTAAATATATATATATATAGGTGAAAGATTTGAGAATTGACTTTTTTGCCAAAAAAAAAAATTACTTATGAATTATATGATTTAAGTAAAAGAATATAATTGAGTTGTTTGTGAACTTTAAAAAGTCAAACTCAAGCTAAAACAATCGTATTAAACTCTAGTCGAGTTTTAAGCTGAACCAATTCTTATCGAGTCTAATACTGCTCAGACCATATCTAAAACCCATTTCACATAAACTTTCATTTTTAAGAAAAATAAAAATATGTGATCTATCGCATATTTTAAATCCTTACATACATTGATATTTTTGTAAAGGATACATTCTTTTTTTTGTTTTTGTTTAGTCTCTTAATTTTTATAGTATCAACTAAATTTCTTTGTTTTTTATTCAAAAATAAATGTTTATTCTACACAAGTTATACTATTAATGCACACTTAAGAAAAGAAAATAAAAAAAAAATGATTTCAGTGTGTTACACCAAAAAATAATTATTTTGTTAGTCAGAATCATCACGTAGACTAATAGAGAATTGTACGAGTTACCTTTCAACTGATGGAAGGTTAGACAAAGGCTTTGATAGTTGAGTTAGGGATATTTGATTCATTTTCAAGTCTACTAACTATTACATGGGCCTAAAAGAAATCAAATTGAGTCAAACCTCAATAAAATTGGATAATGAGGCATCAAATCCATATTTTCTGTTTGTAGTGTCATTAACAACAACGGTAGGTGAGTAAGGAAGCACATTTTGAGGAAAGGTTGCATGCTATGGACCTTTTCAACATATAATGTCGTGAAGTGGAAAGCTAACAAGTGGACGTGTGGCATCACAAACCCCTTAACAAACGAAAACTCATGCACTACCCGCAAAAAAAAGTCAAGCAAGGCTAGACATTGTAGGCCATATTGTTTTGGCCAGTAGGAGTAGATTTTCCTATAAATAACTACTATGTACAATGTATTAAACACACAATAAATAAAACACTGAGTATTTTTGCTATACCTCAATAACGGAAGGAGCCAGTAAAGGGGTCTCGCTTTCATTAAAATATTTGTCAAGGCCATCATTTTCTGGTGGAGATAAAATCGGGGGGGGGGGGGGGGGGGGGTAAAAAGTTG